>ERZ825159.656-NODE-656-length-41645-cov-5.557081_pt1 | contig 41645 bp, 26 predicted proteins | sample MGYA00519932_ERZ825159 | MGnify/ENA primary metagenome ERZ825159 (study PRJEB31778, sample SAMEA3449191) | human gut metagenome | biome: human gut; feature: human-associated habitat; material: faeces | place: United Kingdom | collected 2010/2012 ... | reverse complement strand
CTCGCCCACACCTCGGCAGCATTTTTGAAAAACTGCTGCATCGAAAAACTTTTTATTTGTGCTTCGCACCTGCATTTACAGAAAGCCGCCTCTCCCGATAAGGAAAAAGCGGTTTCAAATGCTATTCTGTTTGATGCGGTTCAGAATCCGTTCCGACTGTTTCCTGTGCCAATTCTGCCTTTTTCTTTAGCTTTCGGTTGGTGTCATTTTTCAGAAGTGTATAGATGACGGAAGTCAATGGAATAAACAAAATCATTCCAAACACCCCGAACAAATTCTGTCCCACCAAAACGGCAACCAGAACCCAGAACGAGGACAAGCCGACCGAATTACCGACCACTTTCGGGTAAATAAAATGTCCTTCGATAAACTGTACCACCAGATAAACCAAAATACAAAGCAATGCTTTCCACGGGTCAATCATCAGGTTCAGCAGTGCTCCGGTGCAGCATGCCAAGAATGCCCCCACAAAGGGAATAAACGAACAAACTGCCGTCAAAACGCCTATCAGCCCCGCATAAGAAATTCCGCAGATTGCAAAGGCGATGAACATCAATGTTCCCAGAATGACCGCTTCCAAGCACTGCCCACACAGAAAACTTCGGAAAATCTGACAGATTAAATTTCCCGTATCTCGAATTTTCTGGCAAGTGGTATGCTGCAAGTTGGCTTCCAGTACCTTGTTCAGTTGTCTGCCGATGGTATGCCGTTCCATCAGGAGATAAATTGCCAGAATAAAGCCAACGACACCATCCACCACAACACTTGCGGTAGATGCTGCGGCAGAGAAAATGGTTGGTACCCAGTTTCCAACGCCGACAATCAGCTTTTGCAGCAGCTGTCCTTGTTCTGCATTTTTCAGCCATTCTTCCAACATCGCCGTATCAATTCCATACGCTGCCAGCTGATTCAGCCAAATCGGCAAGTTATGCTGCACTTTGTTGTAAATATCCATGATGGATTGAATCAATGCCGGAATCATCAGCATACAAACCGCTGCCAATACAATACAAACTGACAGCAACGTCAACACCAGACTAATGGTATTCCAAAACCGTTCCTTGTGGGGACGTTTGGCATGTTTTTGCAGGAAATTCCGGAAGCCATTCATCGGAATATGTAAAAAGAATGCCAGAACACCTGCTACAATGACCGGCTGAATCAATTCAAACAAAAATGAAAATGCATAGGATGATTCTTCAAAATTCGCTAAAATCAAAAAAATGGCTGCAATAAATAAAACGATCCCAAATACTTTTTGTTGCCACTGTTTCACTGCGATTCGCCTCTTTTCGCTGAACTTACTTCATCTTTTTTCGATACTGATACCGCCGAATCTGATTCTGGAAAAACTGCCAGAAATCTTTTCCGAAGAACAACAGAATATTGGCAAAAGCAAAGAGAATTGCCAGCTTTCCCGACCAGCTGCTCCGCAGAAATTCCAATGCTAAAAACGCCACATCCAGCCATGCGAGCCATTTCATTTTCACCGGCAATATAAAGAACAGCATCACCTGAAAATCCGGATACAGCAGAGCAAACGCCAGAAACAGTGAAAAATTCAAATAGGTGTTGCCCACATAGCCCGTAATCAAGCCGGAAATAATCGTTCCAATTGCTCCGCAAAGATAAAAGACGTTGAACCGAAAACTTCCCCATTCCCGTTCCAAGCCAGACCCAATCAGCCAATAGAAATACATGGAAAAGAGAATCCAAATCGGACTAGAATTGATGGGAATAAAGAGAAACGACAAAATTCTCCAAACTTCCCCGTGAAAAATCGCATTGCGGCTAAAATAAAGGTAGCTGGAAAGCGTTGTTCCATACTGGACACTTAAAAAAATATCCGACAGAAATACCACTGCCATTCCGACCAAAATCAAGTTCATCAGGTTGGGAATGGAAAACTTTCTGAATTTTCGTTCTAATTTGTCTAACCAAGTTGATTGCATCATCATGCTCCTTTCAATTTCCCCGAAAACAATGCCCCCAATTTTTCGTTTGTAAAAAAATATTATACCATATTTTCAATAAAAACACAATGCAACCCGAAAAATTAACATTTTAGAAAATAAAAAATGCCATTCTCATCCACAGATAGAATGGCATCAAAAAGCATCTTGATTCGCCGGAAATCATTCAGGAAATCCGCTCGCAACGAACTGTTACACGCTGCGTTCCGCTGAGCGTACAGGTAAATAGCGTCAAATCCCAATTTCCCTGCTCCATCTCTTCCACAGCGGTATCCGGTAATATTTCCGTCTGTATGACCTGATAATGATAGACCGTTCCGGTCACATCGGTGAAGTCAATCCGGTCGCCGCTGTCCAATGTCCGAATACGTCCGAAGTGAGAATCATAGTTATGGGCTGCGACAATCATATTATCGGTCAGATAGCTGCCAGCATACCGACACGGCGTATAGGGCAACTGTTCAAATACATATTCCGAAAAAATCGGGACTTCCACCTGTAAGGTCGGAATCGTCAGAATGCCAATATACCAATCGCTATCAATTTCCGCCCATATTTCCTGTTCTTTGGCAGGATTTGTTCCGGTTGTCGTCTGATAGGCATCCCATGCATCCGCAATCTGCGGGCGGGACGTTTCCACACCGGAAATCATTCCTATTTCGGAATCCTGACCAGAACCAATCCCTCCTGCCACTTGTGTTGTAGTTTGTCTTTCTGGAACAGAAACAATCGTTGTGGCAATCGGGAAACCATTGCCGTTTTGCTCCTCTTCTTCTAAGGCAGAATGAAGGGTATCCCGTATTTTTTTGGCAGATTCTCCGCCCTGATTGCTTTCATGCCAATTCCAAAGAACAAGGGACAGTGCTGCTATCAGCAGCACTGCCCCCGCCAGCATTACAAAATGTCCTGCTTTCCATCGTTTCATGCATTAGTCCTCTTTTTTATCCATTCGCCAGCCAATACCCAGCAACACCAATCCGCCTGCTGCCAAGCATGGAACTGGCCACCAAAGCTGCCCCGTTGCCGGCAAAGTCGGCTTTGTAGTCGTAACCGTTGTTCCCGTACCAGAACCACTGGTTGTAGAACCGCTGCTTCCGGTGGATGTTGTACCACTGCCGGATGTTGTGGTTGCTGTTCCGGTTTCTGTTGTAGAAACAATTGCCGTGCCTCCAGAAATCGAACTTCCAACAGAGGTCGTCGTTTCTGGTGTTGTCGTTTCTGTTTTAGAAAGTACGGTTTCCGTTGTGACGGTCGTGGTTTCAGTCGTTGTGGTAGTTGTAATGGGTGCGGTTGTCAGTTCCTGAGAACCCGTCTGATTGTGAGAGTTGAAAATCAAAAACTGTGTATCATTCTGCTTATAGACCACCAAATAATTCTCCGGAACGACAAGTTCCTTGACATGCCATTCTTCCAGAGAATTTCCTTCCCAAGAATACGACCACCCATTTGCTTCATTCAGCGTGACTTCTTCCCGCATAACATCGTCACAATACAGCTGAATCACCAAGTCTTCTGGTCGATCCATCATCATGCCTTCGTCATGCAACCAAACTTTTTCCACGCTATATTTGACTGTGGAAGAAGTCGAGAACGGCTTCACAGTAAATTTCGGGTAAATATTCCATTGAAACGTATCGCTGTCGGATTCTTCTGTCAGATATAACAGAGCTGGTGCTGGAATATATCGCTTATCGCCAACGACAACCGGCTTTCCGGTAATCAGATATGCTCCAGTTTCCAGCGGGGCAAACGTCACTGCTCCGCTCTGGTCTGTTTTTCCAGTCGAAAGCGGTGCAATCGCATCCACTACCGTTAAATTCGCCAGTGTATCCGCTGCATCCTGCACTTCGGCGGTGGTGGTCAGCTTCCCGTTGACGGGGTAATCTGCAAAATCGCCCTCTAAAAGCAATTCTCCGCTGGAACTATAGCTGCCGACTCGATAGAGCTTCCACGTCAGATTGGGAAGAATGGTATCGCCGTCTTTACAGATAATCGTCAGCATTCCGTCTGTAGCAGCTTCTGTTTGCATGGGTGTCAGCCAAAAACAGAGAAAAAATAACAATGCCGCTGCACCATAACGCAAACGAGCAAACCATCTTCGCTGTATCATTCGCAGTTCCTCCCTACTTTTTCTTCTTTTTCGGCGGTTCTTCGGAAAACAGGGACAGCGGGTCTTCATGTGGGAAATGCCGCTTGTTTCGCTTTCCGCTCACGCCCCAGAAAATAAATAATCCCAACAACAGCGGTGCAGATAAACATGGCACAACCAGCATGGGATCTAACTGTACCGCATCGGCAGCAACCGTAGCGTGAGATTGGTATTTTGTATCAATTCGCTTGGAACGAATCAATAACCGATGGGTATTGACTCCGTAAGGTGTACAAGTCATCAGCGTTACCATGTCCTGTTCCGGCTCAATATAGAGATTTTCAATCTCATCCGGCAGGATGATTCGGATTTGTTCGACCTGATAGGTCAGAACCTGATCCAAAACCGTAATCGTGAACGTATCCCCCACGACCATCTGGTCGATATCGGTGAACAGCTTCGCCGAGGGCAAGCCACGATGGGCGGAAATGACAGAATGGGTATTTGCTCCGCCGACCGGTAGGGACGACCCCTTTAAATGTCCGGCTGCAATATTCAGCACTTCTTCGCTCGTGCCGTGGTAAATTGGCAGTTCCACATGGATGACAGGAATGGTAATATAACCCATGATTCCCGTTCCGGAGATATTCAAGAGCGAATCATACGCAGAAAGCTGGTCACAATTGGTGAACGGGGCAGGCAGGTTGTAAAGGTCTTTGTTGTAATCCTTTGCCTGCTGGAGCAGCAGTTCCGCTTCGCCATCGTCCAGTTCCTCGACCGCTTGGCTATAGCTTGCAATGGCACGGGTTTGTACTTTGGAATTCCACCAGTCGCTGATGGTTGGATACAGCATTACGGAGAGCCCCACCAGTAAAATCAAAATCAAAAAAATGGTTGAAATCACACCTGTTTTTTTCTTTCTCATGAGGCACTCCCTAATGCCTGCCGGCAGGCATACACCCACCGGCAGACTGTAAAATTAGGATTTTTGAAAACCGGACGTTCCGGATTGTGGTTTATTCAGCGTCTTTCTTTGCCCGCTTCTTGGTGATGAGGAGCACGCCAGCACCTGCAACCAGCACACCGCCGCCAACGTAGAACATCGTTGTACCGATACCACCGGTGGACGGGAGAGAAGAACCAGAATTATTGATAATCTTTGTTGCAGCCAAACCAACGTTCTTAGTTACGATAAATTTTCCAGCTGCACTATCTGTTGAAGTAAGCGAATCTCCATTCTCACTTACAACAGTCAGTGTTTTCAATGTTGGTGCATCCGCTGTTTCATCGTGTTCTGCCTTTACAACGAAAATCAAATCTTCAGCCTTATTAAAGCCCTTTGGTACTGTTGTTTCGACCAACTTGTACTTACCAGCATCAACGCCCTTAAATTCAAACGTTGTAACGCCAGTAATTTCAGTTCCAACTGCTTCATAATCTGTGCCATTATACTTATACAGTGTGAATCCTGCACCTTCCAACGGCTTATCTGCATTATCCACCTTATCTACAGCCAGCTGATAAGTAAAGTCTACAACCATATCTTCTGGTGTCTTACTGGTAGTATCTCCTTCACCAGTATGATACGGGTTGTTGGAATATTCCAGATAACCACTGTTCCAGTTACCAGCTTCGCCCATGTTTGCTTTTGTCAGCAATTCAGCCTGATATTCAACGATAATCTTATCGCCTGCCTGCAATGTTACGTCGCCAGTTGCGGTTTTCAAATTAGCAATATTGATTTCCAGATTACAGGTATTATCACCATGTGTAGCTGCAAAGCCATCATCAGCAGTGCCTGGATTAGAAATTGTATAATTTGCAGTATTAATTTCTACTGCATCAGCTGTACCACGCTTATAGTAAACCTTTACATTTTCCGGAGAACCATAAACACCATCCTGCAAGTTATCGTGGAATACCATCTTATACTGCTTATAGGAAGCATAATCATCCGGCAATGTGCCAGTCAGCTGGAATGGAACTTTATCGCCGAAATCGTGGTCAGCACTATCCTGCCATGTATCATTTGTAGAACCATCCTGAACGGTCGTTCCAGAGTCATTGCTATCCATAATCTTCTTTTCAAAAGTTGGAAGTGAAGATTTTACTTCAATTTCTGCACCAGCAGAAGCATCATAAACACCCAGCAAGTGAGCTGTCATTGTGCTTGTTCCAGCAGTAACACTTGTTTCTTCGATTACATAGTAACCATCTTCTGTTGCAGCAATAGTAGAACCAGCTTCTCCAACAGCTTTCAAATTAGTCTTATTTGCAATTGCCAAATCTGCAAATGCCTTCGCCTTCTCTGAATTTGCGGAATAACCCTTCAAAACATCAGCAACAGCAGCAGCAGTTGTGCAATCTTTAAAATCAGAACCAATTGTTGTATCATCCTTTAATGCCTGCAAGAAATCTGCTGCACCAGTTGAATTCGCCCACTGGATACCCTGCAATTCAGCAGAACTGCCAAATCCATTTTCTACAGCTGTACCAGAAAAAATCATGTATGCCTGATAAGTATGTGTGCTGTTTCCATTCTGTCCAGTAAAGGAAATCGTATTTTCAGTAGCTTCTGCACTTGCAGAGAACGAACTACCCATCGGAACGGCTGCACAAGCTGCCATCACTACGGCTGCGGCGAACGCTGCGGCTCTTCTTGCTCTTTTTGTGTTTTTCATAATAAACGCTCCTTCTTTTCTGTGCCGGTTCTGTGTCAGCTTCCGGTCACATTTTAATTTTTTGTTACGGCAGTGTGTTTTCCGTTCCGTATACGGTTCTCTGTTTATTCAGAACTCCTTGATGTTATTGTAACACAAGTTCATGCGTTTGTCAAGGAGTTCTGAAATATTCTTGCAAAATAATCAACAGCAAGGCTTTGTTTTTGTTTATTTTGTACAATTTTCACGGCGTTTCCGATAAAACTGACAACAAATTACCAGTCCGCTGCCTCCCACCAGCAGAAAGCCGATGAGATAATAGCGAGTCATACCGATTCCACCAGTGCTGGGGAGGGTGTAGGATTCATCCGTGGTCTTGGTATTCTGAATCCGTGCAACGGCATTGCCCGGATGTTCCGCGTTAATCGCATAGGTGGTGGCTTCATCCGCATCCTCAAACGCATAGCGAATATCATAGGTATTCGTACCGCCCGGCTGAACGTCCGTTTCCTCTACCCAGTAATAGTATCGAGTTCCGTTTTCGTCATAAACCGGAAGGTTCTCGAATGCTTTTTGCCAACTATCCGTCTGGCTGATGGTGACAACATCAACATAAGTCGGGTCTGTGGAGCTTGCTGCATAGGCAACCGGCTCTTCTGCTCCATAGAGCAGGAAAGCGTTGTCTTCTTCCACAGCAGCAGCAGAAACGGCTCTGCGTGGGGTTGAGAGGGATTGGGAAGAGGTAGAGGCATAAGTGATGGTAACATTAACATCCATTTTTAATGTACCATATACAGCAATATACAATGCAATTCTGTCTGTACCCCACTTATCACTTTTGTTAAATATAAATACTTGTTTATCTGCTATCTCTCCAAAATGCAAAGAATTTGCTTCATAGTTCGGATTATCAACATGTTTTACTAAAGCAATTGTACTTCCCGACCATCCTGTAACTTGAACATTTTCTGCATCAATACGTATACTTTCTACATCGGCTGATGTTTTACCATTTTCAAAATATATTACATGCACTCCATTTTTATCGTCATTCGCACTAATTCCTTTTAATTTTACTACTTGTGATTTTGAATCATCTCCACCGCTATCACTTGTAACAGTTAGGTCAATTGTTCCATCCGTATAGCCATTTTTCGTGGCAGTAATCGTTACAGAACCTGCACCAACGCCTGTTACAACGCCATCTGCACTTACAGTAGCAATCTGTTCATTAGAGGACGAATAAGCCACACCATCTACATTAGAGGTCAATGTCACTGTTCCGCCAACCTTCAGCGTTGTAGCCGATGCTGTCAGTGTAATGGCACGAACTGGATGCTGAACAGTATGCTCAACTTTTGACACAGCTGCATTGTTATGCCATACTTTGAAGTAGATATTTCCACCAGTATACGTATCCCGAACTGTATGCTCTAAAGTCAGCGTACCATCCGAACCAATTGTTCGATTACCAAATTCATCTTGATACCAGCCATTTGTAGAACCAGTACCATTATCATTGTAACCAAAGCATCCATTGATTACAGTATATGGTGTACCTATTACAGTAACAATAATGGTATCACCAGCCGTTGCATCTGAAAATTGATATTCTTTTTCCGAACTGCCTTCTGTAACAGTCAGGTCAATTGTTCCCTCTGTACAGCCTTCTTTTGCAGCTTTAATGGTTACAGAGCCTGCCTTTTTCGCAGTTACAAGTCCTGTTGTTGCATCCACAGTCGCAATCTCTTTATTCATAGACGAATAAGTCACACCATCTATGCTGGATATTATTTGCAAAGTTTCTCCTACTGTTACCGATGTAGATGCTGCTGACAACTTGATAACTGGCACAGTTGGTTGCAACTGATTCTTCACCCGGTCTGGAACTTGATTCAAATCCGTACTGCGATGCAGTTCTACTTGAATCGTCGCATTTGCTATAGGCGTTTCTGCCCAAGTTTTCTGTACAGAAAGTGCAAATACTTTTACATTGGTAATCACAAGCGGTGTAGACGCTGTATTTCCATTTACACCATTCGTGTTATCATCGCTATACACTGCCTGATAGCCAGAAATCGGGTCTTCTACTACCTTGTAATAATACAATTTTGTTCCGTCCGCATTGGTCTTTTCCAAATCTGCAAAGGTATACTTCCAGGAATCTGCACTTAATAATGTTGCTGTCCGAACTGGCTCTGTTTCCCAATTTCCATCTTCTAATCTTCGATAGAGCTTAACAGAAATATCGCCATGTGTCGCACTGCTTGCATCTCTCCACTGCTTTTCCACGGAAACAGACACTTTTTCCACCGTCTTGGTATTTGTAATTTCAATTGCCTGATTGTTGTCTGCCAGCTGTCCATTATGGGCATAGTTTGGCGTCCAACCAGTCTGGTCAACTTCCTTTACATAATACGCATATCCCTCTTCCAAATTCGGAATAGAAAGCGTCCAGTTTTGTGCAGCTGTAACAGAATATGTTCCAACAAGCTGATAAGCACTTGGATTTGTAGTGAAATCACTCGGCAAACCGCTGATATTGGTTTCCGCTGTGATTGTTCCAGTAGAAGAATCTACATTTACAGAACCCGTTCTCAGATAGCTGTCTACTGCATCTGCAAGATAGTTGCCCATCAATGTGTAACCTGCTCGATTCGGATGACAATAGTCATTCAAATAGGCTGTATAATCCGTTTGCTTGGTAAACAATTCATTCGTAGCAAGATATTCGCACTTCTTACCAGCTGCCTTTTCTGCATCAACGATCTTTTTAATCGCTGTCATACAAGTTTTGATATTGGTATTCATAGTATCTTGCTGAAGCCAGCCGCTCACTGGAGCATCAATCGGCAATGGACTCATAATCATCAAGGTAACATCTGATTTTTGACGATAGATTTCATCTACCAACGCTTGCAATCGTGCCTGAATCTCATCCATTTTATAGCTATCCATGATGTCATTTGTACCAATCATCAACAAGACAATTTCAGGAGAAGTTGTTTGAATAATATCTTTTTTCTCTCCACTGCTGATGGTTTCAAGAATCCCAATTCTATTCTGGTTATTATACTGATAGGATTGAATGGTATAACCGGAATAGCCTGTATTTGCTGGGTCATATGAATATGTTCCATCATCAAAGTCCCATGTGGCAGTCCATCCATCTTTTGAGCCAACCATATCAATGGAATACTTCTTTTGGTCTACCAGACGATGATAGAAATACTTCCGATAACCATCTTGTTCACTATATCCATCTGTAATGGAGTCACCGACTGCCATAATCTTTACAGTTCGAGTTGGCTTGTTTCCTTCGGTATTATTACTATCATCATTGCTATCTCCAGAAGAACCGCCAGAGCTGCTCATTGCTCGCTTATACAGTTCCACTTGAATGGATTCTGGCAAGTTTTGTGTAATTGCAGTTCCATCCGAATTTTGCCAGCTCTTGTTGATGGTAAAGCTGCCCGGAATTTTGTTGGTAATTGTAATTTCCTGACTTGCTGCCCGATCCGCTCTGGAATAAGAAGAAACATAAGTCTGCCCATTATTCACAGTCTTTGAAACTTCTATTGGATAATAGAAATATCTGCCGGAATCGCCCTTATATGGAAGATTCGACCAAGTATGTTTCCATTGATTTGCAGCTGATAAAGTAACATTCGCTTCCCCTGTTACCAATTCCGTATTTGCTGGAACTGTTCCCTGCTCCAAGCCTGCAATTTCCGAATTGGTCAAGTTTCTGGTTGCACGATACAACTGAATGGAAACAGAATCACTGGTATGTAAATCTGCTCCATCGCCCCATACTTTGGTCGCTTCCACCTGAACGGTAGTCGGGGTATTGTTCTTGTTAATCAGCTTGATTTCGCCCGTTCCATTCTGGACATTATAAACGTCACTGATAATATAACCATACAGCGATTCGCCCGTATTGACTTCCATAATCTTAAACGAATCATAACCTGTCAGTGTAATATTATCTGGAACAGTCAACTTCCAGCCGTCTGCCTTTTTCAGTTCACCTGTATAAATCGGTTCTGTTGTCTGTACGCCATCTTTCATTCCATACAACTGGAACGCAACGGTATCAACTGGAATATCACTTTCCGCCATTGCGGTATTATCAGAATTTTTCCATTCTTTCCGAATCGTCAAACCAGCAGAGTTTACAATGGAAACTTCGCCTGTTTTATTCAATCCGTTTCCGGAATAGAACGGCTTCATCGTTCCTGTAGAACTGCCATCGTCTGCAATGGTATAAGTTGTTCCGTTAATCGTATAGGAAACTTCCTTGACGTAGTAGTAATATGGAACGCCATTTTTTCCGTTCGGCAGAACTGACCAAATCTTATCCTTCTCCCAAACAAGATTTCCATCTGCATCCTTTGTCGCAGTCAAGGTATATTCCGGTGAGAAAGTATCATTAGATAAGCCTAAATCTTCCGCAGTTGCTAGCTTTGCACTGCTTGGAATGGTGTCCGATTTTGTGGTTGCATACCACAATTCCAGATTCACACTTGCATTTTCTGGGACAGTTTCTGACCATGTTTTCTTTGCACCAATATCAATCAACTGGTTGTTCTTCACCTGCAAAGTTCCGTTGGCAGAAATCAAATTCACACGGTCTTTTGAAACACTGGAAGGCAAAGTGCCCTTATCGCCATTATACAAGAAATAGAATGTGTATGCATCCATCTGTTCCAATGTTTTGCTTGCATTCCAAGTTACTTTCTCATAACCGGACGGAGATGTAACTTCAATCAGCTTATACAATGTACCATTCTGCAACCCAATGGTATAGCCGCCAGATTCCACCTTTAAATCTGCCGCAGCTGCCGGAATGGTTGTTCCAGTTTCAATTCCAGAATCATCATAAGCAACTGCATGGTAAGACAAACTTCCATTTGTTCCGGTTACAGGTGTAAAGGCAGTTGCATAGTGCCATTTTTGATCGGTTGTGTCATATCTTGCAAGTTTAAAGGTTGCATTTAACTCAATCGAATAGTCGCCGACATCCACCTTTTTGATTTTCGGATAAGAAATGGTTTCAACGGTAGAACTTGCCTGCAAAATTTGAAATTCTGTTTCATTCACTCGGTCACTTGCACTGCCATTGCTGGTTTGAAGCGTAGCTTCATTTTTCATATAAATCTTATCCCCAACTGGCGGTGTGTTACCGATAGTAACTTTATCTTTCTCTTCCTTGGTATAGGAATCCGGCGTGTTTTCGTTGGCTCTCAGCTTATACGCATAAGAAACCTGTAACGGTGTTTCATCCGGCAAAGTCAGATTTAAGATATGCTTGACAGAAACAATTTCTTTTTGTAAGGTTGCACTTACAAATGTGATATTTTTAGATGTTGCATGTTTTGTTGTAAAATTACATGCTGGATTTTCATTTTTAGAATTTCGATTAAACTTAATCTTGATTCGCACTTTTCCATCTGCATCATATGAATCTGTTTCCGGAGTTGCTGTAATTGTATTATCTGTTGGCGAATACTGTGTCAATTCCACTTTTTCACCTGGTGTTCCTTCAACTTCTACAACTAATTCTGTTCCTTTTAAAAATGTATAATTGAAAGAATATACATAATAACTTCCTTCTTGATAACTAATCAAATTTGCTGCATTTGATTTTGTTGGATCACCACAGTCCACTGTTTCAACTTTTCGATCTTCCTCTATGCTGTCCAAATAGGAATATTCACTGGCAGACAAAACCCGACCAGTATTCAAATCTTTAACACTTACAAAATCCAGTTCTGCATCCACCAAATTCTGTCCATCAATTCGATTTCCGCTATTTTCCTGATAGCCAGTAATCTGGAAAATATCTTTTAGCTCAATGCTGTCACTATTAGAAATCTTTTTGCCATCCGGATTGACAATCAGTTTGTATTCCGGTGTACCAGCAATTTTTTGGGTGCTATAAAATTCTGCACTCTTTTCCAGCAGGTTGCTTTCTGTTGGTGTGTCGCCTTTCTTTTCGATGGTTAAAGTGAAATCTTTGTAATTGGTTTCGGTTGTCTTTTTGATTTTGTTCGTCAGTTCATATTTTCCATTTGCTGCAATTGCTGCATCTACAATGGACTTTGGAACAGCTGTTGTATAGGTAAAGTATTCTACCTCAGTATTTCTGCCATGTGCTCTTCCCAATAAGAAATTTACAATATTATTTGTCTTATCATAAGTATAATATTGATTTCTATCAGAAAAAGTAGTAACTTCCATAGGATTAATATATTTTTGCTTAATCACAACGCCATATTTTTGTTCCTCATACAAAATAGAATTTTCCGGCAGCTTATCAATATAAAGAGAGTTTTTATCCCAAGACGATAATGTTACTTTCCAACCGAACAAATAATATTCTGTTCCATCAATCGTTTTTGTCACCCAGCCTTTTAAATCTTCTGATGTAATGCTGGTAATATCCTTACGATTTGAAACTGCATTCATAGCGTCTGAAGTCCAAACATATTTTGTTGCAGTTGTTGGCGTTTTGGTATAGTCTGATTCTTGCTGGTTGGTAATGGTAAAGGTCTTGTTTGTATTCGTACCAGTTTCATCCCATCCAGAAGCATCATATCCATCTGGGACAGGCGTTTCAATTACTCGATAATAGTAAAGATTGCCGTTTTCATCTGCTTTCGGCAGCTTTGCCCAAGTGTATTCAAATTTTCCGTCTACTTTTGATACTTCTTGTGTACCACTATTCGCTACATTTTCCCAGTCACCTGTTGTTTTCCGCTGTAACTGGAATGTCAGCTGACTAATATTATCTGGTGCAGCCATATCAACAGAATTACCATTGGAATCATTCCCTTTCCATTTCTTTTCTACAGAAACAGAAATATAGCGATAAGTATTGGTAATCTTAACTGTGCCAGTCTGATTGATACCAGTTGCGTCATAAGTTGGGGTATAATCTTTCAACGAATTTGCTTCGACAGCACGATAGAAAATCTTTGTTCCAGCTGCATTTTTTCTCGGCAGATTTTCCCATGTTGCAGTCGCATTGTCTGCATTCGACAATGTTTTCGGTTCTACACCTGCTACATCTGTCCAGTCATTTGAACCATCCAGACGCTGCTGCAACTTTACAGAAATGGTACTTGGACGATTATTTTGCTTGTCACCGACCCAGTTTTTCTGAACGGTTACGTTCATATTCTCCCAAGTATTGTTGATTTGAACTGTTCCGCTCTGTGAAATGCCATTTGCATTGCCATAGGAAACCGCATATTCGCCATTCATGCCGTCCTCCGCAACTGCATTTCCACTTGCATCCAATTCAACTACCCGATAAGAATAATTCTTACGGTCTGTTTCTTCGGTATATTGCAGCAAATCATTCCAAGTATAAGAATCTTGATCCTGATTCTTGTTTACCGTAATCGTTACCGGTTCGCCAACATTTTCCCATGTTCCATCCGTGCCAGCTTTTCGCTGCAACTGCATCTGAATAGAAGCTGGTCTTTTGGTGCGGTCATCGCCGACCCATTTCTTTTGCAGCTGTACCTGCATTTTTGGAGTTACTCGCTCATAGGTAAACGAATTTCCGCCACTGGACTGTCCGCCGAAAGAAGCCGTATTCGAGAACACAGAACTGCTGTCTTTTCCGACATTGTGCACATCTGCGGTAGTCTGATAATCTACAACCAACTGTACATACTTTGCATCATCTACTGGACTTAAAAACGTAATCTGAAAACTTTTTGCTTTTGCATCGCCTGTAAAATTGGTGATTTCCTGTTCATGATTTTTGTCTGAATAAAACTTGATTGTGTAATCCGTTCCCAGAACCAATGTTTTTCCAGTCCCATTAATGGTTTCCGCAGCAATTTGAATCTTGCTTGCCTGCTCGGGCGTAATATAATGTTCCCCATTTCCGGTTGCATCCATAACATCCACATAAGCCTTGCTGTCGGTAGAAAAGCCACGATACTGATGCATTGTTACTTCCCAAGAAAGTTCTTGTTTCTGATGATTGGTAGCAGCATCATAATAGCTATTATCTGTTACCTTATTCTGAGAAGTCAACTTCTTTTCGATTCCATCTACCAATGCCGGAACATAGACCGTTCCACTATCAGATTTTTCATTATCTTTGTCATCTTTTACAGTTGCAGTATTGGTAATTGGAAGTGTGCTATTTGCTGCCAATTCCAAACGTGCTTGTTTTTCTGCATCGGTTAACGGCAGCTGATAGCTGAGCACCAAATGTGTAACATCGCCATGAATGGTATAAGTTCCATCGCTATTCTTTACAAATGTAACACCAGACACAGCCGTTCCATTTTTTGTTGCTTCCTTGATGTTTGCAGCTGTCAATCCACCGCTTAATCTAGAGAAAGCTTCATCTGAAATAACATAGCCTTCCAATGTTCCTTTATTATTGTTCTTTGTAGAATCAATGGTGATATTCCAAGTAACAGACTCTGTTTTTTGGTCAAAAGAGCCATCTGCTTTCTGAACATCAAACAGATTAGAATCATCATACTTTGGTGTAATTTCTTTTTCATCATCTGGTGTATCTTTATCTGGTGGTGTGACAGATGCCTTGTTTCGATAAGAGCCATTACCATCTCCACCGTGATTTTCAGCAGGTGTTCGATAGAGAATGGTTACTTCATCGGCATCAGATGAAATGGTTGCTGTACCAGTCGTCTTGTCAACAGATACAGAAGAAGTAATATCCGTTCCATTTTTGTCTGTTATTTTGAGAATTGTTCCTGTTTTCAGCATGTCATCCTGAATTTTATAGTTTTTCAGTGAAAATCCATACTGTCTGGAAACTTTCAGCTGCCATTCCATAAAGCCCTTTGTACCGTCGACCTGATAGGTTGGTGTTCCCGTCTTTTGGATGCTGGCTTTCACACTGCTGCTATCATAGTTCTGTTCTGAGCTTAACGGAAGGTCGCCATCATCTGTTTTTAAAATCGCATTATTTTTGATTTTTCCATCCGTCAAATTTTTTAAATCTGCTTCTGTAACTCTTGTTGTGTATTCAATTTTAATATTTTCATGGCTATAGTCTTTTGTATCTGCACCTTCATTAAATGTAAAGGTGTTTCCATTCAAGCTGCCGATATTCTCCGGAGTTGTCTTGATATTCCCTTCCATCTTGGAAAACATCTCGTCTGTTAAGGTCTTACCATTCAAATTTCCGTATTTGCTGGGGTCTTGAATCGTAATTGTCCAGTGAATGAGCAATGGGTCACTGCCATCCTTAAAAGAAGATTTATTTGCAGTAACCTTCTTGTCATCAAATGTTATAGTGATAGACTTGTCACCAAAATCAATTTTTTGGTCGCCATCTTTTGTATCAGCTCGGTTTACTTTACCTTGAAATGTAATTGTACCACTAAAGCCACCGCCTTGTGTATCAACAAACTTTAAATAATCTTCTGTAAATTTTATGACAACCAAACCAGTTTCCTTATCAATAGAAAACTGTCCTGCATTTTTTTTATCCGAATCAATTCCATGCTCTGTACAATAATTTCCCCATGCGGGACTACCATCTGTAGTTATATTTTCGCCTTCATAATAATCCTGTATTGCTTGAATATTATCTGGCAATTTATAATAGATATAAGGCTGATAATGCTTATATCCAACATGATTATCTCCAGTTGGAAACGTATAACCAACATTAAATTCTCCAGTTACAGAATTACCAGACCCACCCGTCAATGGATTTGGAGTTGTAGAAGCAGAATTGATTTTTCCTCCAAAATCAACAGCTCCTTCTGGAGCCTCTTGATAGGTTATTCCTGCTCCCAACAGCATTACATTTTCTGACAATGCTTGTTCTTCCGGTTCTTCTTCCGGTTCTGCAAATTCTTCTGAATCGGACTCTTCAGATGATTCTTCTAATTCTTCCGTCGGTTCTGCATCAATGGTTTCCACCGCTGCTGCATCGTCCAAATCCTGCATAGTCATACTGATGGCGGGCATAATCAGACTGCTGACAACAGAAAACACAATCATCAAAGACAAAACTGCCGTAAAAATTCTTCTCTTCTTTTGATATTGATGTTCTGTCAGAAATTCCTGAATTTTCTGATTGATGTTCATAAAAAATGCCCTCCTTCATTGGATAAAATCAAACTGTCTATCTCTATATCAATGAACTGTCCCAATTTCTTTTAATGGCCAAACCCGAAGAATGACCCTGCCAACAATATATTCTTCTGCAATACAGCCGACTACACTCGAACGGCTGTCTACGGAAGTTGCCCGATGATCGCCCATCACAAACACACGGCTTTCCGGCACTTGATACGGCAACTCCAAATCACATTCGCCAAATGCCAATTCATTGACATAAGGCTCATCTAGTGCTGTTCCATTGACGTAAACTGTTCCGTCCTCTTTGATGTCAATCACATCGCCGGCAACGCCAATGACCCGCTTCAATAAGATTTTGTTGTTAAAATAAAAAGCAACCACATCGCCGCTTTTGAAGTTGCTCCGCTTTCCACAGATAACCAACTCATCATTCGTTAATGTGGGTGTCATGCTCGTTCCGGTCACTCGCAGAACCGGCAAAAATAACATCGAAATCAATACGGCAATCGCTGCAACCACCAGCAAGGAAGAAATGGTGCTCCGCAGCATCTTCTGAAAACCTTTTCGATATTTGATTCGCTTCAGCTCTTCTGTCAGCTGTGCAGCGGTTGGAAAATCCATCGTTTGCTTCTCCATTGAACCGCCTCCTTACTGAGAATCCGCCGGAGTTTCCGACGATGCAGGTTCTTTTTCTGTGGATTCCGCTTGGATGCGTTTCCGATAAGCAGTGGTTTCGTCCTCAACTGCCTTTAATATTTTCTGAACTGCCAGTACTGCGTCTGTTTCCACCTGATGCAATGCATTTTGTTCCGCTGTTTTCAGCTGTTCTTGCAATGCATCCCGTTCTGCCTGCACTCGATCCAATTCATTCCGCAAGGCAATCATCATTTCCAGCAGTTCTGTTTTTTTCAGTTTTCGCAGTTCTTTTTGTGTCATGATTGTTCCTCTATTCTTTTTGCAATTCTTTTTCTCAAGTATGGGAAACCATTTCCAGAACATTTCCCTTTATTTCAATTCTATAAACACATCATAACAATATTATACCAATCCGCCTGTGCTTTGTCAAGACTATTTTAAGATTCGTCACGATTTCATCATGATTTTCGTCTGCTTTCTCAATTCATGCGCTCCAATTTTGTATATTTTGCACAATAATTTTTCTAAAAATCGTGCTAATTTTAATGAAATAGCTGCCGCGCACAGAAAAATACCTATTTTCGGATAAAATACTTAAAAAATATTTCTCATATTCCAAAAAATAGGATTCTCATTTTTCAACAGATTCATTTATTTTTCCGATGATTTGCAGAAAAAGTTTTTGCAAGATGCTTGCAGAATGTGAAATCGTATGGTATAATGAAAAAAAATTCGGAGGTTCTTTCTATGCGAATTGCACTCGCACAAACAGAAATTTTTTCCAAACAATACGAAAAAAACAAGAAAACAGCTCTCTCCATCTGCAATCTCGCACAGGCGATGGAAGTACGGCTGCTGCTGTTTCCGGAGATGAGCTTCACCGGCTTCAACATGGATACAGATTACAGCATTGCCGCTGGTCTGGACACTGTCCCTTGGATGCAAACATTGGCAGCCACTGGAGAATGCTATCTTGGATTTGGCTGGGTCAAGGCTGCTGAAAGCGGAAAAGCAGAAAACCATTACAGCATTGTTGCTCCGGACGGTTCTCTTTTCTTCGATATGGTAAAACTGCACCCCTTTTCCTATGCACAAGAAGACCAATTTTTTGAAAAGGGCAATGCTCTGCCGACCTGCGAAATTGACGGGACTCGGTTCGGCTGTTTAATTTGCTATGATTTGCGGTTTCCGGAAGTTTTTTCTGCTCTCGCTCCAAAAACAGACTGTATTCTTGTTCCGGCAAACTGGCCGGAACGCCGAAAGCTGCATTGGTGCAGCCTGCTGACCGCCCGAGCAATTGAAAATCAGGTCTATGTAGCTGGAATCAACTGTGTTGGTACACAAGACGGACTGCATTACAGCGGTGACAGCTGTTTCATTGCTCCAGATGGCACAATTTTACAGGACTGCCGCAGTGCATCTGGTTGTTTTGTCTGTGACCTCTCCGCAAAAACCGTTGCAGAAACCCGACAGGCGTTCCCCGTACAGAAAGACCGCCGTCCCGATTTTTATCGAAGTATACTATTGTAATAGGAGAAAAATCACACAAATTTGATGTTAGACGCAAAAAACCCGTTCCGATACAGCTGCACCGAAACGGGTTTGTTTGTTTATTTTATGCCCATGATGTGTGTCAAAACAATGTTGTCAATGAAAAGAACTGGTAGGTTGCAAATTAATATGCAACACCCTGCCACTTCATTGCATCTGCAACCTTCAGGAAGCCAGCGATGTTTGCACCAACAACCAGGTCGCCTTCCACGCCATATTCCTTGGATCTGTCATATGCATTGTGGAAGATGTTGATCATGATGCCCTTCAGCTTTGCATCAACTTCTTCAAATGTCCAAGACAGACGTTCGCTGTTCTGAGACATTTCCAGACCAGAGGTTGCAACGCCGCCTGCGTTTGCAGCCTTTGCCGGGCCAAACAGCAGACCGTTCTTCTGGAATACTGCAATTGCTTCCGGCGTAGACGGCATATTTGCACCTTCTGCAACAACCTTTGTACCATTTGCAACCAGGATCTTAGCGGATTCTTCGTCGATTTCGTTCTGTGTTGCACACGGCAGAGCGATGTCGCACTTAATTGTCCAGATACCCTTGCAGCCTTCTGTGTAGGTTGCACCTTCTACCCGGTTTACATATTCCTTGATTCTTCCTCTTTCTACTTCCTTGATCTGCTTTACAACATCGAGGTTGATGCCGTTCGGATCGTAGATGTAGCCGTTGGAGTCAGACAGAGCAACAACCTTGCCGCCCAGCTGAGTAGCCTTTTCAGTTGCATAGATTGCAACGTTACCAGAACCAGAAACAACGATGGTCTTACCCTTAACGGTATCGTTCTTCATAACGTTCATCATTTCTTCTGTGAAGTACAGCAGACCGTAACCGGTAGCTTCTGTTCTTGCCAGAGAACCGCCGTAGGACAGAGCCTTACCAGTCAGAACGCCAGTGAATTCGTTCCGCAGTCTCTTGTACTGACCGAACATATAACCGATTTCTCTTGCACCAGTACCGATATCACCAGCCGGAACGTCGGTGTCAGCACCAATGTGCTTGCAGAGTTCTGTCATGAAGCTCTGGCAGAAACGCATAACTTCCCCGTCGGACTTGCCCTTCGGATCGAAGTCAGAACCGCCCTTGCCGCCGCCCATCGGCAGTGTGGTCAGGCTGTTCTTGAAGATCTGTTCAAAGCCCAGGAACTTAATAACAGACGGGCAAACAGACGGGTGCAGACGCAGACCGCCCTTGTACGGACCAATTGCAGAGTTGAACTGGCAACGGTAACCGTGGTTTACCTGTACCTTACCATTATCATCTACCCAAGAAACACGGAAGCTGATCATCCGTTCCGGTTCTACGATCCGGTCGATAACGCCGTTTGTTTCATAGGACGGATCCTTTGCAACAACCGGTTCCAGAGACTGCAGTACTTCACCAACAGCCTGTAAAAATTCTGGTTCATTTGCGTAGCACTTTGCAGTCTTGTCATATACGCCCTGCAAGTACTGATTCTTAAATGTGAACACCATGGGTCAAAACCTCCTGCATAAAATTAAAGTCAGTTTTTACGATGAGGGAACGGTGTCGTTCGCCTCACGCAATTTATATTATACACTCTTTTTCTTCGTTTTTCAAGAAAAAAGAAAAGAAAAACAAAAAAATTTGATTCTGTAGCAAGAACCCACCTAAAAAAACAAATTCCCCCCATCAAAAACCATGATTTATTAAGAATTCGCCCTTCAAACCATCATTCTGAAAACTCTATACCGTTTCTCTGTGGTGGACGGATGTCCGCCGTTCCGCATCATTTTCCCGATTTTTTGATTTTTCTGCACCAATTTTTTCCGTTTTTCGCCCGAAACACAAAAAAGTCCAGCCGATTCCAGCGAACCGACCAGACTTTCAAAAATAAAGTTTCTGAATGTTTCTCTCCGCATTACGGGAACAATCCCTTGATGACTTCTGCATCAATCAGCCGTTGCAATGCCACCACATACGCACCCATCCGCAGCGTGCAATGTTTTTCCTGAGCGGTTTCATAGAGGGCTGCAAACGCCTTTGTCATCAACTTTTCCAGCATCTCGTTGACCTGTTCCCGCTCCCAAGTGAGTTCCTGAATATTCTGCACCCACTCGAAATAGGATACAATGACACCGCCACTATTTGCAAAAATATCCGGCACTAACACAATACCACGCTGTTCCAGAATCTTATCTGCTGCCGCAGTAGTTGGACCATTTGCACCCTCTACAATGAACTTGCACTGCATTTCTGCTGCAATTTCTTCATCAATCTGATTTTCCAGAGCAGCCGGTACAAATACATCACAGGCACAAGTCAGCAATTCCCGATTGGAAATATGCTGGATACCAGCACCGTTATAATCTTTCAGCAGACCGCCATTTCCGGTATAAGCTGCAATCGCATCCGCATCCAGTCCATCTGCACAATAAATCCCGCCGGAAACATCGCTCAATGCAACAATTTTTGCATTCCGATGATAAAAAATCTTTGCTGCATTGCTGCCAACATTGCCCATACCCTGAATGGCAACCGCCGTTCCAGCCAATTCTTTTCCATGCTTTCCTAAAATCAGTTTGGTACTGATGACAACCCCTCTACCGGTTGCAGACGGTCTGCCCTTTGAGCCACCCAGTTCCACTGGTTTTCCGGTTACAACGCCCGGACACGGCTTTCCTTTCAGCATACTGTAGGTATCCAGCACCCATGCCATCGTTTGTGCATTGGTGTTGACATCCGGTGCTGGGATGTCCTTATCCTGTCCAATCAGCGGTTCAATGGCATAAGTATACCGCCGTGTCAGTCGGCATAATTCTCGTTTCGATAGCGTATGCGGGTCAACCCGTACACCGCCCTTTGCACCGCCATACGGAATATTTGCAACCGCACACTTCAAGGACATCCATGTTGCCAGTGCCTTGACCTCATCCAGATTGACATCCTGATGAAACCGGATTCCGCCCTTAAACGGCCCACGAATATTGGAATGCTGCACCCGCCAGCCCTCGAACACGTGAATGCTGCCGTCATCCATTTCCATTGGCAAATACACTTTCGTTTCTCGCTGCGGATTTCGGATAATTTCAAACATTGTCCGGTCAATTCCGCCCACTTCCATGGCTTCTTCCATGACAGTCTGTACATTCTCAAACGGATTATATGGCTTTTCCATTCAGTACCTCCACATTGTAAACAGATTTGTTTTTGTTTCTGCATGTCTGCCGTTCGGCAGGAATTTGTTTTTTCGCTTCCTTTCGCAAACAGAACACCATTCTGTGATTTTAAAAGTCTGTCGCTATCCTGTAGAAACATAAAAAAGCAATGTTGAACTGTCTGAATTTCTGTATGAATATCATTATACACTTTTTAAATCATTTTGCAAGGGCTATCTAGAAAAAGAAAAGAAAAAAATCATTCCATCCTATCCAAATAATAAAAAATCAGTTTGATTGAAAAAAACCATCTTTTTCAAAGAATTCTGTTCGTGCAATTTGTTTTTGAAAGCAAAAACGTGTTTCTATAGAAAATTCAATTGTTTCTCCATCACGGACAGCAATGCAAATTTTTCTTTTTTCAAATAAAAAAGAAGGGCATCTGTTTCTAGATACCCTTGTTTTCTGTATGAATAAATTTGCTTATTCCGGATTTGCTTCGGAATCTTCTTCTGCTGGTGCAGCAGCATCCAATGTTGTAACTACAGTTGTCGTTGCTCCTCCGGCAGCACCTGCTCCCGTATTTTTCTGCATTGCATTTGCCAGCAGGCAATCTTTCCAGAGTGGCAGCGAGCTACCGCCCAAGTGAATGCCGTCTGAAGTATAGTCCGAATTTAAGTAGCCACTGCTGTCCACCAAAGAAGGATTCAGGTCAATATAAAAGACCTGCTTGTTATCGGCAATCTGGGACAGCAACGCATTTTTTTCGTTGATGTTTGCGTTGCTGATGACATCGGTTTCCGCCGACGCTGCAACATTGATGATACTTTGTACATAGACAATTGCATCCGGCTGCATCTGACAAATCTGCTGTACCACAGACTGATAGTATTCTACGAATGACTCAGACGTGCCCGTGCCCAGTTCGTTGATTCCAAACATGATATAAATCTTTCCGTACTGCTTGGCAGTCAGCAAGCCAGTCAGCGTATTGGTTGAACCGCTTTCTGGCGGAACATCAATATTTGCATCCATCACATCATAAATCGTCATACCAACATCAGCAAAGAAATCCGTACTTTCTGGCATATCGCCAAAGAGATACATGCCCACGGTTCGAGAGTTCCCGATAAACAGAGCATCTTCAAAATAGCTTTCATCAGCATTTGCAAGCGGAACATATTCCCCAGCCGCTTCTGTTGTAACCGTTGTTGTCGTCAAATCACTGCCGGAAACAGCAGTTTCGCTGCCGTCCGGTGTTGCTCCATCATTGGCAGGCGGTGCAGTGGTTGCTGCCTCTGTCGCAACGGTTGTAATTTTTGCGACCGTTGTCGGAGCAGCCTTTTGATTGTCATCCTCTTTTTTCAGCAGTTCCCACGGAATCAGCAGAGAGGTCAGCAGTACACAAATCAACAGGGGGCATTGCTTTAAAAAATCCATGAAATCTCCTCTCCTTAGAACTGATAATACAGGAATGGGTTGCTGGTCTGGGTCTGCATCTTATAAACAGACATCAGGTAAATCAAAACCAGTCCCAAAATCACCAGTTTGCTGTTTTTATGTTTTTCATACCATCTGGACGGGAATGGCAGACAGAACACAACGCAGGCGATTAACAAATACCAGTAATCATGCAATGCTCGTACAACGTCCTTGGTATTGACAAAGCCTGCTGTATTGTCTGCAAAGAACGGGAACAGACGGGAGAAATACGTTGCAATATCCTGCATATTCGGCAAGGCAAATACCACCCATGTCAGCGGAATCAGGAAAATCACATAAATATGTTTCAGTACCTTTGTTTTTGCCAGCAGTTTTCCCAGCCCCAGCCGTTCAATCGTCAGGAGCACGAAGAAAATCAGTCCCCACAACACAAAGTTCCAGCTTGCACCGTGCCAAAGTCCGGTAAATGCCCAGACCACAAAGGTATTTCGAATGGTCTTTGCAAAGCTGCACCGACTTCCGCCCAGCGGAAAATATAAGTACTTCTTGAACCAGCGTCCCAAGGTCATATGCCATCTCCGCCAGAATTCCGCCATCGAACCGGAAATATAAGGATGGTCAAAGTTTCTCGGCACATACAAGCCCAGCATCTGCCCCAGACCCATCGCCATCAGGGAATAACCGGCGAAGTCAAAATACAGCTGGAAACTATATCCGAATGCCCCCAGCCATGCGTACGGGCAGGACAGTGTTTCATAGCCATAACGGGACATCCCAGCCCAGAGCGTTCCCATCGGATTTGCAAGCAGCATCTTTGCCCCCATACCGATGATAAAGGTCTTTAGCCCCGATTCCAGATTCAGCACAGAGCAGTGCCGGCGGAGCAAAGTCGGTTCTAGCTCGCTGTAAAGTCCGATTGGCCCAGAGGTAACTTGCGGGAACATCGCAATATATACGCCCAAATTAATGATATTCTTAACCGGACGCTGTTCGCCTCGATAGACATCCACTAAGTAAGAAACCACTTGGAATGTATAGAAGCTGATACCCAACGGCATGACCACGGAAATGGTTGGAATCTGAATGTGGGTCGCCGTGAGCAGGGCATTGATGTTTTCGATAAAGAAGTTGGTATATTTGAAAAATACCAGCAGTCCGAAGTTATAAATCAAGCCCAGCACAAGTAAGGGCTTTTTTTGTGCCCGCCTCTCTCCAATCAACCTACCAAATGTATAGTTGACGACAATCGACAGCATTAGCAACAGCAAATAGAAATGCTGTCCCCACGCATAAAATACAAAGCTGCCAATCAACAAGATCATGTTTTTATATCGTGTCGGCACGACATAATAAACGATCAGGAAGATGGGCAAGAATCGAAACATGAATTCAATCGTTGTGAATGACATAAATCCTCCCTAATTCCCTATTTTTTTGTTTCTGAATGCATCTGGAAAACACGATTCTTATTATAGACGTTTTTTTGCAATCTGTCAAGTAGGCATGCAAATTTTGGATATTGATTTTTTAATTTTTATATTTTAGGTTTGGTTATTCTCATTCTATGCAGCCATTCCTGCAACCTTTCCGCATGTTCTCCAGTCCATGCAGAGAAAAGACGTGCATACAATCGCATACACGCCTTCTTGTCAATCAGGAAATGGTTATAATCTTGTCAGGAACTGTGCCAGCAGCACAACCAGAATCAATGCAATTGGATAGGTTGCAGCATAAGCAGAAGCTACATTCGGGGTATTGGCTGTTTTAATCAGCGTGCCCAATGCTGGCGTACTGGTCATACCACCGCAAATCGAACCCAAATTGTTAAACAGGCTCAGCTTCAAAACATACTTTGCAAACAGGAATCCAACAATCATCGGAATCAAAGTCATCAATGCTCCCCACAGGAACAGCAATGCTCCGTATTCCTTCAAGACAGCAACAAATTCTGCACCGCCGTCCATACCAGCACCAATTAAGAACAGAATCAAGCCCAATTCCTGAAACAGGCTCAAAACGTGCTGGTCAACTTTCAGGCTCAGCTTGCCGATTCTGCCGAAGTGCCCGAAAATCAAACCCATAATCAATGGGCCACCCGTTGTTCCCAGATTGAATGAACCTTTTCCCAACGGAATATGAAACGAACCCAGTATCAACCCTAGCATCACTGCTAAGAAAAATGCTGCAATGCCAAACTTATCCATTTCAAACAACTTTCTCTGCTTGCCGCCAACTGCATCATTCGACTGAATCGAAACCAGCTTTGCCCGTTCTTCATCCATGTTTGCATGCAGGATTTTCGGGATAATCTGAACGAACAATACAACGCCGATAACCCCGAACGGGTACGCAATCGCATAGCCAACGGCAACATTGCCATAGAGCGGACTTGCTTCGCCAACGGCTTCTTGTGCTGCTGCAAATGCCGGCGTACTGGTCAACGCACCGGCAAACAGTCCAACGCTCATGGACGAATTGATGTTTGGAACAAGCAGCGTAATGGCTGCACAAACCAGACATCCGGTAATAATGATAATGCCGCCCAGTGCCACATAGGACTTTGCATTCTTTTTCAGGTTCTTAAAGAAGCTCGGCCCTGCAATCAATCCAACAGAGGTTACAAACAAAACCAACCCCAAATTCTGCACCAACTTAAAATAGTGGTCGACTGCCGGCAGACTTTCCTGCCAAGAGGCAATGTCTTGAAATGCAACGCCCTTGAAATGTCCGGCAACCAGTGCAACCAAAAAGATTGCAGCAGAGCCCAACGATACGCCCTTGATGGAAATTTTTCCGACCAGGTAGCCGACAACAATAATTGCAAAGATGAAAAACAAGACCAGCGTCATTGCTTTCATGCTGAAAATATACGTTCCGGCAACCTCCAGAAGTTCAAACTTCATGCATATGTTCTCCTTTTTTGTTTTTCATGAATGACGAAATCATACCCCTGTGTTTCTTTTTTTGCTGGGCGAATGGGAAAAATGACCAGACCGCACGTTTCCGATGCGTCCCGCAAGACCTGATTGACAAAAAATAAGATACGCCGTTTCTCTTGGTTTCTGCAATCTGTTCTCTAAAGATGGGACTTCCTCAGAGTATCACAAAAAAGAAAAGAAAGAGCGTAGACAAGTGCTGATTTCTGCATTCATTTTTTTGATTATAGCATGTTTTTTCTTTCTCTGTCAAGACAAAAATCAAAATTTTGACACGCATTCCCCTACTTTTTTGAAAAATCCGCTTTTTTTGAAAAAAACTTTTCCTTTTGCGGGAAATCGCCCGTATTCCCTGCAAAAAAATAAAAAAAACCGAAAAAAGACTTTTCTTTTTCAATCGTGTGTGGTATAATAAAGAAAAGCGGTTTTCTGTGTGCAAGGGGTGCATACAAATCAAAAGGAGGCAATTTCTATGCAGGAAAAAAAGAGAAAGAAAAAAAACCCAGCTGCTGAACAGGAGGAACAGACCAAAAAAATGCAGTCTGTCGCCGAAACCGCTTCGGAACAACCGACAGCAGAAGAACCGCCGAAGGAATCGGCTCAAAAATCGTCCAAATCCAAACAAAAACCAACGGCTTCCGGCTCAGCCAATACAAAAGAAAACCGACGGACAGGCTGGATTTTGGCAGAAGTTGCAATCTCTGCTGCTCTGTTGGTTGCCATGCGACTGACGCTGCTGCATCCATTTCTGGATAACTGGACGGAAGTCAACACGATGTCAGGCAGCACTTGGCTGGAGGACAACGCCCAGCAAGTTCCGCTCACCACAACCACACCGGATTCTACAGACCCAACAGGAACAACGGATTCCAACAAAAACGGCAATCAGAGCGACCTGTATAAGAGCGTTTCCATGGACAATCAGGAAATTCACAACGGGGATTTGATTCTGGTGAATAACTCCACCGCCTATGAGAGCACAGACGAAAACGAATTGGAAGCGGTTTATGAAAAGAAAACGGATTCCTATTCTGTCAGCGGTTCAGAACTGATGCTGCGGGGCGATGTCATTGACAACCTGAATCATATGCTGGACGACTTCCAGACGGAAACTGGTCACAGTGATATTATCATCATCAGCGGCTATCGTACTACGGAACAGCAGCAGGAATTATATGATGCTGATTTAGAGGACACGGGCGAAGATACGTCTACGCTGGTTGCAAAGCCCGGATACAGTGAACATGAAACTGGCTATGCCATGGACTTTTCACTGTTTGAAGACGGTATTTCCGCCGACTATGACGGCACGGGGGAATATGACTGGATCAACCAGAATTGTGCCCACTATGGGTTCATTCTGCGGTATCCGGAAAATAAAACCGACCTGACAGAAATCCGGTATGAATCTTGGCACTATCGCTATGTGGGGCAGCCTCATGCTTATTATATGCAGCAAAACGACCTTTGTTTAGAGGAATATATTGAAACACTGAAGGATTATTCTGTTGACAACCCGTTGGAAATCACCAACTGGGACGGAAAAGTTTATCAGGTCTATTATGTACCGGCAGAAGCTGGTGACAGCACCTATGTCATGGTACCGCCGGATCAGGAATACACCGTTTCCGGAAACAATGTCGATGGATTCATCATTACTGTTGATACTGGGGTAACCAATCTGGATGAAGCCGAAGCGAAAACAACAACGACAACGGCAACCAGTGACAGCGAGGATACAGAAACAACCGAAACGGAAACCGAAACCGATGCACTGGCAGAAACTGATTGGAATACAGAAGATTGGGAATATTAACGAAAATCGCATTTTTTACAAAAAGACGATGCCGACTGTAACAAGTTGGCATCGTCTTTTTCTGTTTTGAATCACATTTATTCCTCTACACCACGGTTTCATCATTCATGAACCCCCGTTCTCCTGCATAAACTAAAACCAAACCCATAGACAGGAGGGACTTCATGCAACGAAAAAGTATTCTCAAAGATACCATTCAATTGACCGTGGTACAGTTTTTTCTGGAATGGGTAAGTTTATTGCTGAACGTCTGGCTCACGCACCGCATTGGTGCTGCAACCGTCGGGATTGTCGCATTAACCGGTTCTTTTTTTCAGCTGGCTGCGGTCGCTGCCAACGGCAACGGCTTTCTCTGCACCAGCCGCTTTGTATCAGAAGAGTTGGGAAAGCCCAACGGCAACCCCAACCGTGTTTTAGGCTATGCCATTGGTTTTTGTCTGCTGCTTGGAATTCCCGTTTCCGCCCTGATTTTTTGCAGTGCCGAACCGCTAAGCCTGCGATTCCTGAAAAGTGCAGACCTCGCTGCTGCTGTCCGCATCTTTACACTGATTTTACCACTGGGCGGTGTTTGTTCCTGTTTAAAGGGCTATTTGAATGCCGTCTGTCGGGTGGCAGACCCTGCCATCTGCGATATTATCGAATGTTTGAGTCGCTGCGTTGTGCTCATGCTGTTGTTACAGCTGCAATCCGTTCATACGAACGCCTCTGTCTGCATGGCAATGGCATATAGCACCGGATGCAGCACGATTCTAGGCTTTTTCTGCCTGCTCTGGTTCTGCTGGAGAAGCCGCCTGCCCCGTACGGGTATCTGTTCGCTCTCTTTTGGCAGATACATTCATGCAGCGATACCCGTTTTATTCGGCGGATGTTTAACAGCTGCCCTGAGCAGCACCAACGATGCTTTGATTCCGGTCACGCTCCGACAAGCTGGAAACTCCACGGATTTGGCACTGAGCCAGTTTGGCACATTTGAAGCAATTGTAATTCCGGTGCTATTTTTTCCATCTACCATTCTCTGTGCTTTATCTGGCATCTTAATCACAGAAGCTGCCCGTGCAACGGCTGCCAACAACCAAGCCCACTTGCAGCGGCTGACAAAAGCAGTCATTCAGAAAACCTTGCAGCTCTCTATTTTTATCGCTGCCGGATTGCTATTATATGGCAATCTCATTGGTACATTGTTAGATGGCGGAGCATTAGCAGGCCATTTGATTCGTCTGTTAGCTCCTGTTGTGCCCTTCATCTATCTGGAAATCGTCTTGGAAGCCCTTTTAAAGGGCATGGGGCAGCAGTCGTTCTCCTCCCTCAACTACTTAGCAGAATATACCATTCGGATTGCAATTGTTTTAGTTTGCATTCCAAAATTCGGCTTTTACGGAATTGTGCTCTCCTACTATGCCAGCAATGTTTGCGGAAACTGTTTCCGCCTCTGGAAAACCTGTAAAACTGCCCATATTCGCTTTTCGTTTTGGAGCGATGTCGGATTTCCGCTGTTTGTAGCAGCACTGGCATTTCAAGTGCCACTCTGTGGATTGCGGTTGCTGCATGGTATGCAGTTCGCATGGATTTGCCTGCTGCCTGCTATCCTCATTGACTACGCCCTGCTCAAAAGTTACGGGAAAATCACTGCGATTCCGCTGCTCTCCAAAAAGCAGCGTGCCTGCTCTTCCGCCTGATTACTCAATAATATCTGCAAAGGTGCAGCCCGTCACTTTCTGAATATCCAACGGAGAAACTTCCAACTGATGCCCGATTTTCCCAGCACTGCACAAAATCGTATCAAATTGCAGAGCACTTTCATGGATGACAGTTGGAAACAGCTTTTTCATGCCAATGGGAGAACAACCGCCGTGTACATATCCAGTCAATGGCAGCAATTCTTTCTCCTTAATCATAGAAACTGCTTTTTCACCAACGGCAGCCGCTGCCTTTTTCAGGTGCAGGGTTTCTGCAACGGGCAGCATAAAAACATAATGATTTCCGGATTTTCCGACAGTGACCAGCGTTTTAAATACCTGTTCCGGCGGCTGCCCGAGTGCCTGTGCCAGTTCGACACCTGTATTCTCTTTTGTCGCTGCTGGCCAGCTGCGGTGCTGATAGGAAACCTTTTCCCGTTCTAAAATTCGAATTGCATTGGTTTTCTCTAATTTTTCCTTTGCCATGGTTCATCGTTCCTTTCCATTTGAAACAGAAAAAACGGACACTGGTCAAGATGTCCGTTTTTTCTCTTTGATACCCTCAATTAAAAAGCAGAAATTGCGTGTTTAGATGGAGAGAAATAATCCTCCAGAATTGCAATGTAAGACCGGAAACAAACCTGGTCATTTACATACATGACATCATTGTTCTGCGGAACACCCAGCCGTTCCAGATCCTGGTCGGTCAGATTTCGCAAATAAATCGTAGCGTTTTCATCATAGCCCAACGCTTTCCGGTCGCTTGCCGGCAGCTGCAAAGTGACATCTTCGGAAATGGTCAGTAATTCTTCGGTAATCTGCTGGCGGGTCTGCGTTTCCCAGCGAACAACTGTTTCTTCCTGCATGGGTCGTTCCAGCGAAACCGTCCGTTCATAGCCTTCTGCCCGAAATTCGAGAACGCCCAGGTTTACATCATAATTATTCGGTTCAACCGTCACGGCAGTGCTGCCGTTGGAGCTGTCCTCGGTATTGATGACTTCATACCGATACTTGCGAGAAGGTGAAATCCCACTATCTACAACGGTCGATGCCATAGAGGTAGAGAACAGCGAACTTCCCAAAAAATACGCCAGCGAACCGAGCACATACAACAGCAGGAAAATCGTTCCAAAGACGGTTTTAATCGTTTCGGTACAGCCACATAGGAAAAATGCCAGCAGAGCCGTCACAACCAAGGGGACGAGTACTTCCCACTCTCCAAAACAGAGCAGCACAGATGGCAATAAAAATGGCAACAGCAATACGCTGCATATTTTCGTCAACACCTGTTTTCTCGAATACAGCATGGCTGCCAGTGCACCGCCGGAAATGGCAATCAAAACCACGCAGCAAGCTGCCTTTTGCGGAACTTCTACCGTATAAAAAAAGCTGAGCACCGCCAATGCTGCAATCAGCAAAAAATATAACAAGCTAATGACGGACATCGCACGTTTTCGTCCAAGATTTTGCGTTTGTTCCATAATGCGTTTTTTCCAGTCCGGCAGATTACCGAACGGGAACTCCTTTCTATCCGACTGAAAAAGATCAAGACATACTTCCCTGTTATTATAACATTTTTTTCTGGTTGTGACAAGTCCTATTCTAAAAAAATCCTGCAAATTGCAGTTTCTTTTTCTGTTTCCGCTGGAAAATCCGACCATCTTTCGCTTGTTCGTCAGAATTTGTAAAAAAATCCTTACAAATTTGTCTCATTGCTCTTTACTTTTTGCCGGAATTTGTGTATAATAGGAGCATCATTGAGAAAGAAGGTTTTGTTGATGCAAACACAAAAATTTTATCAGCGTTCCGGGTTCTGGTTCTGCTGTACCCTTTTATGGTGTATCGTCATTTTCTGCTTCTCCGCACAAGATGCAACACAATCCACAGCGGTCAGTAATGGATTCTTACATAAAATTGCACAAATTTGTACTGGTTGGATTCCAGCAGATGCAATGGACTTAGAGAGCAGCACGCATACTTCCATGGTGTTTCTCATCCGAAAAATCGCTCATTTTACGCTATATTTCATCTTGGGACTGCTCTCCTGTGCAACGATGATGACATACTGCCTGAAAAAAGAACGCTCTCTTTCCGCAGGCTGGTTTTGTGCATGGGCATTCTGCATTTTCTATGCCACCACAGACGAATTCCATCAACTGTTTGTTCCGGGCAGAACCGGCAGACTGTTAGATATTGGAATTGACAGCTGCGGAGCACTGCTGGGCAGTCTGATTTTGCTTTTTTTCGTCTATCGTGCCGATCAGCGACATCAAAAACCGGAAAAAGTCGTTTGATCGTACTGTTTCCGCAGCATGGCAATTGCCCGTTTTTCCAGACGGGAAACATACGAACGGGAAATGCCCATCTTCTTGGCAACTTCTCGCTGCGTCATGGGAATCTGCCCATACAGCCCATAGCGATGTACCAAAATCTCTACTTCTCGTGGCGTTAGCTTTTGCTGTAAAAACTGATAGAGCTGCTGAATCTGCATTTGGGATGCCACTTGTTCTTGAATATCGCAGCCGTCCTCGATAATATCCAGCAACGTCAGCTGGTTGCCATCTTTATCCGTATCAATCGGCTCTGCCATGGAAATGGCATCTCCCTGTTTCCGGCAGGTGCGGAAATGCATTAAGATTTCATTTTCAATGCAGCGGCTGGCATAAGTCGCAAACCGTGCTCCCTTTTCATAATCAAATGTAGAAACAGCTTTCATCAGCCCAACTGTTCCGATGGAAAGCAAATCTTCCTGTTCCGTCTGATTGGTGTAATATTTTTTGATAATGTGTGCAACGAGCCGCATATTATGCAGAATCAGTTTTTCCCGTGCTGAGGCATCCCCTGCACGCATCTGCTGAAAACATCGCAGTTCTTCTTTTTGTGAGAGCGGCTTGCGAAATGCTCCAGAGGTTTCCACATGCAGGAAAAAGCAGAGCAGCTGTTGGAATAATACCGATAAAAACATCAAAATCCCCCCTTTCTCTCATCTATATGCCGGAAAGAAATTGTCCTATGTCCGCATATGATGGCAGAAAGAGGGGATTTTTCTCATGCATTCTAATTGGATTAGGAATGCACGGTTGTGGTTTCTTTGGTCAGGGAAAACGTGTGTTCATTTGCAGACAACAGCACTTGGTCGCCCGCAGCAATGGTTTTCTGTAAGAGTTGCTGTGCCAGTTGCGTTTCCACTGCCTCTGTCAGATATCGCCGCATCGGTCTTGCTCCATATCGTCCGGTATCCGGTGCATGGGCAAGCTGCTGCACGGCTTCTTGGGTGAAGTGCAGCTGAACGTGAAGTTGCTCCATTCGTTTTTGCAAATTTTGCAGCTGTTTTTCTGCAATCTGACAGAGTTCTTTCTGTGTCAGAGGCTGGAATGGGATGATTGCATCCAACCGCCCCAAAAATTCCGGTGAAAAATACTGCCGCAGAGCCGTTTCACTGGTCGCCTGTGTCGTCTGTACAAATCCAGCAGGTGGCTTGCTGCCTGTTCCACCGAGGTTGGACGTTAAAATCAGCAGAGCATTGGTAAAATCTGTTTTTCCGCCGTTGGAATCACTCAAGACGCCATCTTCCATAATTTGCAGCAAGATGTTACAGATGTCTGGATGTGCCTTTTCAATCTCATCGAAGAGAATCACACAGTATGGACGTTTCCGCACTCGTTCGCAGAGCGTTCCGCCCTCTTCATAGCCCACATATCCGGGCGGTGCTCCAATCAGCTTGGAAACGGTATGCTTTTCCATGTATTCCGACATATCAAACCGAATCAGGCTATCTTTATCATCAAACAAATGCAGAGCGGCGGCTTTCGCCAGAGCCGTCTTGCCAACACCGGTTGGACCTGTAAACAAAAAGCATCCAATCGGGCGGTTTTCCTCTCGCAGTCCCGTTCTGGCACGAATCAATGCAGCGGAAAGCTGCCGAATTGCCGCAGTATGTCCGATAATTTGCTGCTGCAACTCCTGTTCCAACGTCATCAATCGCTGCTGCTGAACAGTCGTAATCTTCTGCACGGGAATCCCAATCCGCATGGAAACGATTTCTGCAAGGTCGGATTCTGTCACCACCGGACAGGAAACATGTTCCTGCTCGCAGCGAATCCGAGCACGGGAACAGGCTTCATCCAGCAAATCAATCGCCTTATCCGGCAAATAGCGGTCGTGGAGATAGCGAACCGAACAGGAAACTGCCTGCCGTAAAATCGCATCCGGAATTTCAATGTGGTGAAAGTTCGCATATGTTTCCCGCAGTCCGCAGAGAATCGAAAAGCAAGCCTCTGGGCTAGGTTCTAAAACCTGAATCGGCTGAAACCGCCGTTCCAATGCACTATCTTTCTCGATATATTTGCGAAATTCTTCGGTTGTCGTTGCTCCAATCAGCTTGACTTCTCCACGGGCAAGCTGCGGCTTCAACATATTTGCAGCATCAATTGCCCCTTCAGCTGCCCCTGCTCCAACAATCGTATGCAGTTCATCAATAAATAAAATAATATGTTCGTTCTGGGTTGCCTCTTGCAAGCAGTTCCGAAATCGCTCTTCAAAATCGCCCCGATATTTTGCCCCCGACAGCAATGCTGGCAAGTCCAACGAGAAAATATGCTGCGGTAAGAGGGCTTCCGGCACTTCTCCCCGTAAGATTTTCTGAGCAACGCCTTCTACAATTGCCGTCTTCCCAACGCCGGCATCGCCCACCAGACAGGGATTATTTTTGGTACGGCGAGTGAGAATCTGAACCATCTGCTGTAATTCCGCTTCCCGTCCGATTACGGGGTCATATTGATGCAGCAATGCCGGGTCAGTCATCCACTTCCCATACTGAAAGAGATTCGGCAGTGTTTTCTTTGAAATCCGCTCTGTTCGCCGTTCTTCCATGCGGAGATGACAAGAGGTTTCCTGCCGACTGACTGCCCCCAGTTGATTCAAGCTAACGCCCAGCTTCTTCAGAATCGCAACTGCCGTACAGCAAGGCGTTCGCAGAATCGAACGCAGGAGATGTTCTGTTCCGGCAAGGCTGCGACCATCTTCTTTCGAAAATGCCTTTGCCTGCTGCATAATTTCACTCAAAGCAGGGGTGAGGCAGTCCTCCTGCACCTGTGCCGGAATCCCTCTTCCGACCAGTTCCACCAACGCATTCCGCACCCGTTGTGCAGTGATGTGCTGAGCTGCCAGCATGGCTGCGGCAGCATTGCTGCCCTCCTCCAGCAGTCCCAGCAGCAAATGTTCACTGCCGATGTAAGTATGTCCCAATTCTTCCGCCGCACAGATTGCTTCTTTCAAAGCAAGAATGGCTTTTCCTGTAAACCCATCTGTATATCGCATACACCAAATTCCTTTCTGCACTCATATAAATTTAGTATGCCACAAAACTTGTGCGTTATCTGTCGAAGTAGGAACGCTTTTTTGCATTTTGCATATGATGTACTATGAAACAGACAGAAAGTCGTTTGTTTCAAATTTAATCTACAAAAAAGGAGATTTTTACTATGTGTGGATGCGATGGAAACAACGGTTGCTGGTGGATTATCATTCTGATCGTGCTGTTTGTATGCTGCGGCTGTGGTGGCTACGGTAACTGCGGCGGTGGCTGTGGCTGCAACAACAACGGCTGCGGTTGTGGCTGCTAATTAGCAACCTTTAACGCTTGCAAGCAATGCCCCGAACGGTGTGAACTGTTCGGGGCATTGCTGCATTTGATTTTATTTTTATGATGGGTTTATCTTCCCTGTGGAATCGGTCTTCTCTTGGCGGTATACTGCTTAACGATAATCTGATAGACAGCAGTTCGTTCAAGATGTGCCTGTGAAAATGACTGAAACGGAATTCGGTAATGCTCCAGCAGCTTTTTCAGCAAATCTTCTTTTTTCTCTTCCGGTGCGAGTTCTGCAATCCCCTGCCCAATTACACTTTCATAGGCAAAGCCAGCCGTACAGGATGCTGCCCCATTCGGCGGAATCAACTGCTGTTTCCCCTCTACTTCAAAGGAAACATGCGGATTTTTTTGCAGCAGGTCGCATTTCTTCCCGACTTTTGCCCCGTGAAAAAATAAGACAAGCTGGTCATCCTGCATGGTAAACCCAAAGTTGACCGGCACAATATACGGGTATGGCTCATCGTGCATCGCAAGCCGCAACACTTCTGCCCGTTCTAAAATCTGTCGAATCTCATTGCAGTCGGTTACTTCCCGTTCGCTTCTTCGCATGACAGTTCCTCCTTTTTCTTAGTTTCCTTTTCTTGCAATCCAGAATAGTCTTGGAAACCGGAACAGAATCGTTCCATTTTTCTGTGCTGGATAAATCTGCTTGATTCGTTTTAACAATTCCTGTTCAAAAATCCATCATCGGCAATCTCTTTGAAACTGGCACAAGATGTATCATATAAACCCGTCCCTCCTGCTGTCAAAATCAAACAAAACCGCTTTTCTGGAAACTCCATACAAGCGGTTTTGTCAAGATACGCAATATCAAATTATTCGGAAATCATCAGATTTTCCAGAAATGATTTTGCATAGGGAAACAGTTCTGTCTGCAAAGCATCGGAAAAACTCAAGCAGTAAATCCGATGTTCCACCAGAAACAGAAGGGTAACGGTTGTCATTTCCACATCATTGACGGTAACCGTATACCGCATTCCATAAATCGGCTGTTCTGCATCGAAAACGCCCTCATAGTCACAAAGTTCCGCATAAGCGTAGTTTTCGAGCTGTTCCCGCATGCCGTCTGCAAATGCATACAGAACAGATACGCTTTCAAAATCCGTAATATCTGTGGATTCCGGAATGACACTCTGCACACTCAGTGAACTTTCTCCCTCTGATGGCAATAAGTATAGCAAAGATTCTGATTGCTGCTGTACCGTCCAATCAATCGGAAGCGAAAAGCGAATTGCCTCTAATGCTTGCGAGCATTCCATAACCAGTGGCTTTTGTGCCGTTTGAAATAAGGTTTCAAACAAATCTTGATTGCATTTCATAAGAAATCCTTTCTGCTCTTAGATATCAATATCAATGTTAAAATCTTTTCGATATGGTTCAGACCGCATCGGGTCATTCAAGACAGGCGGATGCAGTGGCGGCATTTTCGGTGCAGGTGAAGGGGTTGGCGTAATCGGCTTTTTCGACGGTGCAGCGGTCGGCTTCGGCTGCTGCGGTGCAGTCGATGCGGTTTCCTGCGGTGGCAGTTCCGGCATCGGCAAGTCGTCCCATTCCTCTTCAATATAGGTCACTGTAGAAGGAGCGGCAGCGGATTCTGTCGCTGTTTCCGGTGCAGTTGGTTCAGAAACTGGCTCTTCTGGTTGCTGCGGTTCTGCTGGCTGTTCTGGCTCTGCTGAGGCTGCTGCTGCCGATCCTGATTCTGTCAGAGCAGCTGCTTCCGGTTTTGATTCTGGCTCTACTGTCGGAGCGGAAACAGGCTCTTCACTTGTTTCCAAATCGGTTTCTGGCAGCGGTTCAATCTTCACTGGTTCTTCAGCGTGTTCCGGAACGGGTGTCAGCGAAGCAGCTGCTTCAAAATCCTGATGCGGCAGCGGAAATTCCATTACCGTCGGCGTTTCATCTGCCTCGGTCTTTCCGTCCTGCTCCAGCTGTTCTTTCTTCTTGGCTGCATTGTTGGAAATCACACCAATCACGCCGGAATTTTCCAGCACTTCCTTAAAGGTCGGCTGCTTTTCTGCATCTGTTTCCAATTCCGCAGCTGCTGGCGTTTCTGACTTTGGTTCTTCTGCTGGCTCTCCCGGCTGCAAAGCAGCAACTGCCTGCTGTAAGGTTTTCTTGATGTTTTCGGCAGCCTGTTTCTTGGCAAGTGCTTTCTGCTGTTCTGCAAGAGCATGTTCTTCCGCAGCAGCCTGTGCAGCAGAAGTGACCGTTAAAATATCTGGCATCATCGTGAAGTTTTCCGGAACTTCCAGCACATCCAGCTTGAAATCCCCACTTTTCAGTGTCATTTGCAGGGTATGTGTGCCATTCGACAGCTGGTCAATCGTCAAGCAAGACTGCCGTGGGGCACTGTATGGCACAAACAGAGTTTCATACAGCTGTTCGCCATCCAAAACCACTTCAAATTCTGCATTTCTTGCCGTTCCAATGACAGCGATACCCGTTCCGGTAAACTGACAGGAGAACGCAGCCTGCGGCTGTGCTTTCATCGAAGTGCGGTGATAGAAGCGATAAGATTCTGTTGTACAAATATCCCAAAAGTCATTATAGAAAATTTCTTCCGAGAAGCAGTCCACTCTTCTTACATACAACGGCAGAATCGGCAGTGGTGTCACCTGCAAATTCCGGAATGTATTCATTTCATAGTCGCTGCAAATGGAAATTCGACCGGAGTTTACCGGACTTTGTGGGCGGTAAGTTGTCAGCAAGTCGCCATTCAGGAAGAAGAAAATCGAATCTCCCAAAATCAGCAGCTTCAACTTGTTCCAGTCGGTTGCCCGAACCGTCATGGAGTTGCCCTCTGCTGCAACATTGTCCATATCCAACAGCTGCCAGCGTCCATCTCCATAGAGAATGCCCGTATAGCCGCAACGAGAAGTGGTTTCACAAGTTACAGTCGAATTATAGCGAATCCCAAAACCAGCATAGTTTTCTGCATCTCGATTATCCAGACGCACTTCAATTTCTGCACTGTAACTTCTCCAGCGGTCATCGCCTAAGCAGGTAATGGGTTCTGGTGTGCCCCGATACCGCCAGTTTGCAGGAATATTTCCCTTTTTGATTCGCTGACAGAGAATGTCACCGTCTTGGTCGGAGTGAATCAGTTCAAATGCACCGCCTTGGTCGGTCATATAGCGAGGTGCACAGCCCCGTACCATAATTTCATCCGACTGATACCGGAAATTGTCCTGATACGGCAGCGGCAAACGCTCTGCATTCGGAATATTATGCGAAAACGTTTCCACACCATTGACCCATCCGGTATCCAGTGTGGTAATCGTCATGATGCTCTGCGGCGGCACTTTGATGAAATAGGTTTCCCCATTGCGGTGGCTGGGTTTAATCGGCTTTCCCCGCCGAAACCAATTTGCATCAAAGGCTTCTCCCGGATTCGGCCCTGTTGTAAGCACAGTGGAAAGCATCCGGTTCGTAAAGCCCATATCTTTCAGCTGAACGGAGTATGTTCTTGGGAACAAGTCCTCATTGGTGAAATGCATCGTCATTTCTGAACGGTCTGGGGAAACCAATGTCATGAAGTTATGGCTAGTATGTTCAATGGCGTGATTTTCTTCGCCGTCCCCATAGCAAGCACCGTTTACAAACAGCCAGCCTTTCGGAGAAAACCGACTGAAATGCATTGCCATCCAGAAACCGCTATCCAGCCGATAAAAGCCCGACCACGGTTCTTGTGCAGCAATCAGGTGCTTTGGTTCATCATATGCCCCGTCATAAATAGCAGCAATCGCCGGACGGAACTCATACATACACATCTTTCCATTGTAATAGCTGTTGATAATCCGGTTTGCAATATCAATGGCACTGTTCTTTCCAACCAAACCGGATTGGTCTGCCTGAACGGTCAGTTCTGACAGATTACACGGAGCACTGCCCTCACTGTACCAGATTTCTTTTCCATATGCTTCATTCAGCAGGTTCGTATAAGAATCGCCAAATGTGGTATAATGCAGACCGATGACATCAATGGCATTCCGCAGCGAAGCATTTTCCACCATCTGTGCAGCAATGTTGCGTGTTCCGACTTCATCGGATGCCACCAGTTTAATTTTTCGGTAATCATACGGTGTCCGGACTTCATGGTCTAACCGATACCGCAAAAAGAGAATCCACGATTCGTCGATGCGGTCGGTTTCGTTCTGTTCCGCACTGATAAAATGAAATTTCAAGCCATAAACCCGATAAGCTGCATCTAATGTTTCTTTGATCCAACTATAACGGGCATTGAATCCATGTTCCTGACTGACGGTAAACGCTCTGGAAACCCATGCCGGTTCTCCCCAGCGGAGCAAATCCAACGTAATATCTGGATTGATGGCTTTGGCATCTGCTGCAAACTGAAACCCTGCTCCACGGGTCACATCTGCCCGTTCTTCGGGTGTTCGCTTGGTTGCCGGTTCTGTTCCGCAAGAAGAATTGACATCCGCACCCAGTTCCAGCTTGATATGCGACAAGCCAATCCCATAATCTTTCTGAAACAACAGCCGCATGATTTCTTCGTATTCTTTTGGATGTTCAACTTTATAATCCAACAGCAGACGAGAGGCATTATTCGCAGAAATACAGCCCAACCCACGATATGCGGCAGCCGGATTTTCATTTGCCTGTGTCCCGTCTGCGATAATCTCCATGGATGCAACGCCGGATTTTCCGGTCATTTCTGAAAATTTTTGAAAAAGCTGTCCGTTTTTCCATTTAAAATCCATAACTGCAATCCCTTCCTGTTTTATTTTCCCAAATTTATTGTGCAGATGCTTGCTGCGGACGAGCAATCAGAAATTTAATGGTCTTTCCCATCTCTTCAAACATTGCCTCGTGTTCGGTGCGGAAACTTTGAATATCCGGTTCTTTATGTAAATCGGTGGTCTGGAACACAATGTCAAAGCCACACTCCTGAAAATAGAGGATGGATTCTTCAAACAATTCATCATCATCGGTTTTGAACCAAATTTCTCCATCCAACACCGTCCGATACTGCTGTAACTGACGGGGATGGGTCAGGCGACGTTTTTTATGTTTTCCCTTTGGCCATGGATTGCAGAAGTTGATATAAATGCGTTCCACTCGGTCTTCCGGTGAAAAATATTCGGAAAACTGCATCAGATTGCAAATAAAAATCCGAACATTGTCCAATGGCAGCTGTTGTTCCGCATAAGCCGCTTCCAATTTTCGTTTTGCAAGCACCAGCATTTCGTTTTTGATGTCCATTGCAATGTAATGATAATCCGGATTGGCGGGGGCTTCCTGCGAGATAAAGCCGCCCTTTCCGCAGCCCAGTTCCAGCCGCAGCGGTTTCTTTTCTCCCGGAAAAATCGTATTCCAATGCCCTCGATTCAATTTTGGCTCGGAAATATAAAATGGACAAGCCTCTAATTCTGGTTTTGCCCACGGTTTATGCCGAATACGCATATAAGCGATCCATCCTTTCTATGCAAGCAGATTCTTTCCATTTTATTATATCATACTTCTTGGAAAAAAGCAAAGGAATTATGAGAAAAAAGCAGAGAAAATTGCAGATTTTCAGATACAATTCAAAGAAAAATGATTTTCTCATCAAAAATAAGGGGTATTTTTCATAAATCCGGCAGTTTTTCAAACTGTCTGTAGCATATTTTGCAAAAAACAACCTGCATCCGGCTGCGGTTCGGCAGGGAATGCAGGTTGTTTCATCATTTTTATACGCACTCTGAATTCTGAGTTCTTGGAAAACCAGTCTGTGACATTCGGCAAAATCGCTTTGCTTTTTGCCTACGACCGCTGTTCGCAGCCGTACGTTACTGGAATTTTAGACGTTCTATTTCTTAGATGATTGTTTTTAAAATGATTTTTGCTTTTTTCAATAGCGAACAGCGGTTTATTGCTCTTAGATTTCAATACCACTTTCTTGCAACCTTCGTTAGGGAGGACAGCTTGTCCTCCCTATATTTCAAAGGATGCCCTGCCCTTTTGTCCCTTCGGGACATTTCCCCACACTGTGGGGAATC
>ERZ825159.654-NODE-654-length-41683-cov-3.553378_pt1 | contig 41683 bp, 28 predicted proteins | sample MGYA00519932_ERZ825159 | MGnify/ENA primary metagenome ERZ825159 (study PRJEB31778, sample SAMEA3449191) | human gut metagenome | biome: human gut; feature: human-associated habitat; material: faeces | place: United Kingdom | collected 2010/2012 ... | reverse complement strand
CTAAAGATATTTGTAATTGACTATCTTTAATTGAAAGTATTTCACCTTCAACTTCATCACCTATACGAAATCTTCTATCCATTTCATTCATTAAAATTAATTGTTCTTCCATTTTTAAAATCCCTCCATAATACTGATTACTTCATTTATAATCCAATCTGGAGTTGATGCTCCAGCTGTTATCCCGATAGTTTTTATATCTATTCCTGCAAAAATATCCTTTGATAATTCTTTTGCATTTTCAATATGAATTGTATTCTTACAATTCTTTTTAGCTATTTGATATAATTTTGTTGTATTTGAACTATGTTTTCCACCTACTACAATCATAAAGTCAACTTTTTTTGATAAATCAAAAACACTTTTTTGTCTTTCTTCTGTTGCTGCACAAATAGTATTAAATGATTTTAAATCATCATAAGTATTTATTGATAGGTTATTAATAGTTTTATCCCAATTTTCTTCTTTTTCGGTAGTTTGAGATACAACACATACTTTTCCAGATAATTTTTCATTAAAACTACCATCTTTTGTAATGATAGCAGAATCATTACACCAGCCATTAATTCCTATTACTTCTGGATGATTTTCATCTCCTAAAATAACAATTTTGTAACCTTCATTTGAAAATTTATTTACTTTCTTTTGAATATTAGTTACGAAAGGACATGTTGCATTAATAACAATAAGTCCTTTATCAGTTAAATAATCAAAAACTTTTTTTGATACACCATGAGATCTTATTAAAATAACATCTCCTTCATTTAGTGTATCAACATCGGTAATATCTATAGCATATATATTATTTTCTTCTAAATAATTAACTACATCACTATTGTGAATTAACGGACCTAATGTATATATTTTTTTATTATACTTATTTTGAGTTTTGATTGCTTCATCTACAGCAAGCTTAACTCCAAAGCAAAAACCAGCATTTTGTGCTATTTTAACTTCCATTTTAGTCTCCTATCTTTTATAGTAATTATCTTTTATAACTTCCATAACATCTTGAGATAATCTTTCATATTCTTCTGTACTTAACTTTTGTTTGTAGTACTCTTCAAAAGAAATTGGTTTATCTATGAAAATTGTCACCTTACTAAATAATTTGTAGTTAGATATTATGGATACTGGAATTACATGTGCCTTACCTTTTATGGCAAATAAAGCAAGTCCAGCTTTAGCAGGGGCAAATCCTTCCCCTTTTACTCTAGTTCCTTCTGGGAATATTCCAATGGCATAACCTTCTTTTATTTTTTTAAGAATAGTTTTTATACTTGATATTCCTGGGTTATCTCTATCTATAGGAATAACATGAAGTTTAGTTAAGATTTTTCCTAGAAGTTTATTATTAAATAATTCCTTTTTTGCTATTGTGGCAATTTCTCTATTTTTTATTGCTATGGAAACAAAAATTGGATCTAGAGCCGACTTATGGTTAGCTGCTAAAATTATATTTCCTTCATCAGGAACATTTTCTGCCCCTATTACTTCATATTTGTAAAAAGTCTTACTATATAAAGTAAATAATTTTAAAACAAATTTATAAAAATTCAAATATATCTCTCCCTTATTGGATTTTTTCTATCACTGCTTTAACTACATCATCTATAGTTTTTCCAGTAGTATCTATTTCTATGGCATCATCAGCTTTTACAAGTGGCGCAAATTCTCTAGAAGAATCTATCTCATCTCTTTTTATTATATCGGCTATAACATCTTCAAGATTAACCTCAACACCTTTTTCAACTAATTCTTTGTATCTTCTATTTCCTCTTTCTTCAGGAGTAGCTATAAGGAAGAACTTGTAGTTTGCATTTGGGAAAACATAGGAACCTATATCTCTACCATCAAGTATTACTGAGTTTCTAGTTCCTATTTCTCTTTGAACATCAACCATTAAGTATCTAACTTCTTTTATTTTCGCCACATTTGATACATTGTTAGTTACTTCTATAGTTCTTATTTCATCATTTACAACTTTTCCATCTAAGTATATATTGTTATCTCTAAAATCTATATCAGTTTTCTTAGCAAGTTCTATTACTTCAGCTTCATTTTCTATATTTACATTATTTTGTAAACATTTTAGAGTTACTGCTCTATACATTGCTCCTGTATCTATATAATTTATGTTTAACTCTTTTGCTATTATTTTTGCTATTGTACTTTTTCCAGCTCCTGCTGGTCCGTCTATTGCTATTACTAAATTATTCATATTATTTCTCCTATTTAAGCCACCGTGTGGGCGCTATTTTTAAGCCACCGCGTGGGCGCTATTTTTTATATTTTTTATACACTAATACCTGCTAAATAACCTGTTGAAAATGCTATTTGAAGATTATATCCTCCAGTTTCAGCATCTAAATCAAGTAATTCACCAGTTATAAATAAGTTTTCTATTTTTTTAGATTCTAAAGTAGATGCATCTACTTCTTTTGTGCTTACACCGCCACATGTCACCATTGCACCTTTAAATCCTAGTGATGATGTTATTGTAAGCTTCATATTTTTAATATATTCTACTATAGAGTTTTCATCTTCTTTTGTAAGTGAGTTTCCTTTGACATCGCTTAAATTTAAGATGTTTAGAAGCTCTTTTACAAATCCATCAGGAAGAATTGTCTTTAAGTTAGTAGATATATTTTTATTTGGGTTATTTCTAATTAAGCTAACTATTTCTTCTTTTGATGTATCTTGCATAAAGTCGATAAATATTTCTACATGTTCTCCTGCTAATACTTTATTTATGTATGAGTCTATTATAAGTACTACAGGACCGCTTATTCCAAAATGAGTAAATATCATATCGCCACATTTGCTTATTTTTTTCTTTTTAAGCTTTGTAGAGATTTTTACGTTTCTCATAGATATACCTTGAAGATTTTTAACCCAAGTTTCTGCTGTTTTTAGCGGGCATAAAGCCGGCAGTGTTTTAGTTATAGTATGTCCATGTTTTTCTAAAACTTGATACATACTTCCATCAGAACCTGTATGTGCGTAACTTTTTCCACCAGTAGATAAGATTACTTTATCAGTGTATAATACTTCGCTTTTTTCATTTTCTTCAGAAGTCACTACAACACCTTTTATTTTTTCATCTTCTACTATTAAATCTGTTACTTTTGTATTGTATATTATCTTTACGTTTTTGTCTCTTAAGTCATTTTCTAATGAATTTATTAGATCTAATGCCTTGTCGTTTTTAGTATATACTTTTGAATCATTTTCTTCTTCGATTTTATATTCTACACCTATACTGCTTAAATAATCTAATAAATCGTAATTACTAAATGAATAAAAGCTACTGTATAAGAATTTATTGTTATTTACGACTTTATCGAAAAAGTCTTCTATATATCTATTGTTTGTTATATTACATCTTCCACCACCAGTAAGTTTAAGCTTCTTTCCTAAAAATTCGTTTCTTTCGATTAAAGTTACACTGTGGTTTTGTTTTGCAGCACTTATAGCTGCCATTATTCCAGAAGGTCCGCCTCCTACAACTATTACTTTAGCCATTATATTCTACTCCAATGCACTGTTTTCTAATTTTGTATCATTTATAATATGTGTAGTATCGTTCATTTTCATAACTACAGGACCATAATCTCTAAGTTCGATTATGTTTAGAGCAGTATTTGCTTGATTTATTCTGTATATGTTTTTAACATCTGAATCTAAGAATGATAAAAGCATAATTCTTGCACATAGAGAGTGAGTTACTAAAACTATGTGTTTTCCATCGTATTTTTCATTTATTTCTTTTATAAAAGCATCTGTTCTTTCTTTTATTTGAGAAAGTGTTTCTCCTTGAGGAATTTTTGCTAGATGTGGTTCATTTCTCCACATTTTATATAACTCAGGATCTTCTTCAATTATATCTTTTATAATTCTTCCTTCCCAAGTCCCAAAATTCATTTCTCTTAAAGCTTCAGTTTTTTCAACTTCTATACTTAATTTGTTTCCGATAATTTCGGCAGTTTGATAAGCTCTTCCTAAATCACTACTGTAGATATAATCTATTGGATATTTAGTCATACTATCTGCTAAAAGCTCAGCTTGTTCTATACCTTTTGGTGTTAAATCTGAATTTCCATGTCCTTGTGTTTTGCCAAGTAAGTTCCATTCAGTCTGTCCATGTCTAACTATATATATTGTATTTGTCAACTATTTCCACTCCTTTGTTTGTTTCTCTCAAATTTTAATTATATCATAAATAAATATAATTTCATATGTATTATAAAGCATAAAAACTATCTCACTTATATAAATGAGATAGTTTTTGAATTTAAAGCCATTTATCATTTGGTATTTTTCTATTTTGAATCCTCTTATACACTGATTTTCTAAGAAGTGTGTAAATTACAGAGCTTAGAGGAATAAATAATATCATACCGACAATACCCATAAGTTTTGAACCTAAAGTTATTACAAATATAACCCATATAGGTGGAAGTCCTATTGATTTACCGACAACTCGAGGGTATATTAAGTTTCCTTCTATTTGTTGTAATACTGCAAATAAGATTGCAAATACGATTACTTTTATAGGGTTTACCATAACAATAAGTATTGACGCTATAATAAATGCTATACAAAGACCGAAAATAGGTATTAAAGCCATTATTGTAATCATAACACTTATTAAAAGTGCATATGGAATTTTTAGTATTATCATAGTTACAAAGAACATACTTCCAAGTATAAGACATTCAATACATTGATATGTAAAGAAGTTTGTAAATGTTTTATGTGTTAATTTGCCCACTTCAACCATTTTATCTACTATTTTTTCAGGTAAAAATGCATATAGTAATTTTTTTAATTGAACGCTTAATTTTTCTTTTGAAATAAGTATGTAAGCTGCAAATATAAAGCTTATTATTGTACTTATAATTGTTGAAACTACGCCTGTAACTACTCCAAATGTAGAAGTAAATAAACTACTAAAAGAGTCTTTAAAGAAGCTTAAAACTTTATTGCTAATGCTTTGCCAGTCTATTTCAACACTTGCAAGATAATCTTGAACCCAGTCCCAGTTTATATTTGTATCTTGTAGCAGTTTGCGTAAGCTTTCTACTGACTCTGGAACAGTATTTACTATATTTGTAATAGTATCTATTAGTTTTGGCCCAATTAAAAATACTAAAACTAATATTACTAATATAAATATTAAAAATGTAAGCAACAGGCTAAGCGGTCTTTTTAGCCTTGGAAATTTTCTTTCTAAAAAGTTCATAGGTATGCTCAGAATAAATGCAATTGCAGCACCTACTAAAAATGGTTCTACTATAGAAAGTATATTTGTAAAAATACCAAATATATCTCCAATTCGATATAAAATAAAAACGAGGAATATTAAAAATATAATTCCTTCAAATATTTTTCTTATTTGTTTTTCGTGCACAATAGTACCTCCCAATATGTGAAAATTTATTAAACAAATATCTGTATCTATAATCATATACCAGATTTATGAAATATATACTAAGTTTATGAATTATATGTTACATATTTATTTCGAGTCCAACATCTACTTCTTCTACATCTAGCATTTTTATCATCTAATTTAAATCTTAAGTCATAATATAATAAAAAACAATAAGTTTGTACATATTTATAGTCAATTTATGATAAAATAAAAAAATAAAGACAATACTAAGGAGAATGACAAAATGGAAGAGATGAGTATTTTAATAACAAATGAAGCAAAAAGAGAATTAGATAAGCTTCTAGAAAATAGTGATAAAACTTGTATAAGAATTCTTACAAGACATATAACTATGACAACTGAGGCTAAAATAGACTTAGAGTTGGACGAACCAAATGCAAATGACAACTGTTATGATGTAGATGGATATAAAGTAATAATAAACAAAGTATTAGATTCTCAAATGAACTACATAACTATATCATATGGAGGATTATTAAGCAGAAACGCATTTTGCGTAGAAGCTGATTTTAATTTCTATTATTAAAATATCTTAATAAGGTGATAATATTGATAAAATTAGATACTTTTGAATCAGTACAAAATAATATAAATCAAAATAAAATGACAGTAGTTTACTTTACAGGCAACTCATGTGGTGCTTGTGAGGTTATAAAAGAAAAAATCGAAAAGTTTTTAGAAAACTATCCTAATATAAAAGCATATGAAATAAATGGCGAGGAAAATACAAAAATAGCTTATAAATATAGTGTTTTTTCTATGCCTGTATTTTTATTATTTGTAGAAGGCAAAGAAAGTATCAGAACGGGCAAACATGTTGATTTACTCAGTTTAGAAAGAAGTATTGATAGATATTATAATATGATTTATTAAATGGCATAGGCTAGCTAATTAGCTTATGCTTTTTTAATTTCAAAACAAAAAGGTATATCGCAATTATCTGCGATATACCCTAAAAGTATTACATATATTATTTAACAACTATATCTATATTATCTCCATCTCCATCGACAACTATAGTATCGCCATTTCTAATTTGTCCTGCTATTAATTTTCTAGCTATTATAGTTTCAAGAGTGTTTCCTATATATCTCTTAAGTGGTCTTGCACCATAAACTGGGTCATAACCTTCTCTTACCATAATATCTTTTGCAGCATCTGTAACTTCCATATTTATGTCTTTATCTTTTAATCTGTTTGATAAGCTATTCATAAATATATCTATTATTTTCTTGATTTCTTCTTTGTCTAAAGATTTGAACATTATAATGTCGTCAACTCTGTTTAAGAATTCTGGTTTAAATCTTCTCTTCATTTCGCCCATTACAAGGTCTTTAGTTTCTTCTGTTATCTTACCTTGATCTTGTAATAAGTAGCTACTACCTATATTTGATGTCATTATGATTATAGTATTTTTAAAGTCTACTGTATTACCTTTGTTATCTGTAAGTCTACCATCATCTAGTATTTGTAAGAACATATTAAATACATCTTCGTGAGCTTTTTCTATTTCGTCGAATAATACTACTGAATAAGGGGCACGTCTTACTGCTTCTGTCAATTGTCCACCTTCTTCATATCCTACATATCCTGGAGGTGGTCCTACAAGTCTAGATACTGAGTGTTTTTCCATGTATTCAGACATATCGATTCTTATTATGTTTTCTTCGCTGTCAAATAATGAACGCGCTAAAGTTTTTGCAAGTTCAGTTTTACCTACACCAGTTGGTCCAAGGAATATAAATGAACCTATTGGTTTATTTTCATCTTTAAGTCCTGCTCTAGCACGAATTACTGCGTTGGCAACAGCAGTTACAGCTTCATCTTGTCCTATTACTCTTTCATGAAGTTCATCTTCTAATTTAAGAAGTTTTTCTCTTTCGCCTTCAACTAATTTAGTTACAGGTATACCAGTCCATTTAGATACTATTTCAGAAATTTCATTTTCAGTAACTTCTTCTTTAAGTAAAGCTGTATCGTATCCACTGCTTATTTTTTCTTCGTATTGTTTTATTTGAGCCTCAAGTTTTGGAATTTCACCGTATTTTATTTCAGCAACTTTGTTAAAGTCGTATTCTCTTTCGTATTTTTCAACTTGTCCTTTTAAATCATCAAGTTGTGCTTTTAAGTTTCTAACTTGTAGTATTTGATTTTTTTCTTTTTCGTATTTAGCAGTCATTTCGTCGTCTTTAGATTTTAATTCTGCTAATTCTTTTTCAAGTACTTCAAGACGTTTTTTACTTTTTTCATCTTCTTCTGTAAGTAGTGCTTCTCTTTCAGTTTCTAAAGTAAATAATTTTCTTCTTACTATGTCAAGTTCTGTTGGTAAAGAATCTATTTCACTACGTATCATAGCGCCAGCTTCATCTATTAAGTCGATAGCTTTATCTGGTAAGAATCTATCAGTTATATATCTATCAGATAATTTAGCGGCAGCTACTATAGCATTGTCGTGAATTCTTATTCCGTGATGTATTTCAAAACGTTCTTTTAAACCTCTAAGTATTGATATTGTATCTTCTACAGTAGGTTCTTCAGCTATTACTGGTTGGAAACGTCTTTCAAGTGCTTTATCTTTTTCGATGTATTTTCTATATTCATCAAATGTAGTCGCACCTATACAGTTTAATTCACCACGAGCAAGCATAGGTTTAATTAAGTTACCAGCATCCATAGAACCTTCAGTTTTACCAGCACCAACTATTGTATGAATTTCGTCTATAAATAGTATTATCTTACCTTCAGCATTTTGAACTTCTTTTAATACTGCTTTTAGACGTTCTTCGAATTCACCACGGTATTTAGCACCAGCGATTAATGCACCCATATCAAGTGAGAAGATTATTTTATCTTTTAATCCTTCAGGAACATCTCCTCTAACTATTCTCTCTGCTAATCCTTCGACTATTGCAGTTTTACCAACACCAGGTTCACCAATTAAAACTGGATTGTTTTTAGTTCTTCTTGATAATATTCTTATGATTCTTCTTATTTCTTCGTCCCTACCTATAACAGGGTCTAATTTATGTTTTTTAGCTAAATCTACTAAGTTAGTACCGAATTTAGCAAGTGCATCGTAAGTACCTTCTGGATCGTTTGAATCTACTCTTTGGCTACCTCTAACACTTGATAATACTTGTAAAAAGTCGTTTTTATTAATTCCATACATTTTAAGTATTTTTCCGACAACAGACTTAGACTCTGTCTCCATTATAGCAAGCATTACGTGTTCGACACTTATATATGAATCCTTAAAGTCTTTTGATATTTCATCGGCTTTAATTAAAACTTCTTCGATTTTTCTAGAAGCTGTAACCCCTTGAGATGATATACCTTCACCATAAATTTGAGGTATTTTACCTAATTCTTCGTCTATAGTGCTTTTTAATGCTGCTACAGATACATTCATTTTTTCAAAAATATTTGGAATTAAACCGTCTTCTTGGTTTACTAAAGCAGAAAATAGATGAATAACATCTACTTGTTGATTGTGATGTTTAACTGCCTCATTATAGGCATCGTTTAAACTTTTTTGAACTCTTACTGTCATTCTTTCTATATCCATATTGATCCCTCCATTTATATATTATGTCCTAAATAAAGAGAAATAGATATGCCTTATCGCAAATTTGATAAGTTATTTTGATTTTGCAATTACCCTAAAAAATAAAGGAATATATATTCCTGTGCATAAAAAATAAAATAATAATATGTAGACACAATCCTAAAACAATAATATCAAAGAAATTATCCATTATAATCGATTTGGCGAGCGGATTCCCTTGATTATCGCCGTTATAAACCATAATAATATCCTTTTCGGGAACACACAGAGCAATCTGACACCCCATACCATTGAAAAAGAATGACTTTCCGTAACTCATCCAAATCAGATAACCGTAACCCTGACCGTCATATTGTTTTAACCCCAACTCATCATTATCAATCTGTTTTGTTGTTGCCATCGTCATAAATTTTTCATTTAAAAGCTGTTCGCCGCTCCACTTTCCTTTATTCATACAAAACATCGCGACTTTAATCAAATCGGTCGGCTTGCATAACAAGCCCGAATCCCCCCACGAATAACCGCCGGGGCATTTTAACATATACGCCTCTTTTGAAAATCCGATTTTGTCCAAAAACTTCTCGCGCATATATTCCAAAAGCTCTTTGCCCGTCAGCTTTTCAACCAATGCACCCAGAACAAACGACCCCGAGCTGTCATAAGAAAACGTCGTTCCCGATGGCCGCGTTATGTCAAGATTATTATCAAAATAATGCTGTACCCTGTCTGTCGGCCTTGCGCCGAACCAACCCCAATCGGGTTTTGCCGTTGCCATCATAAGCATATGCCGAATCGTCTGATTCTTCATATTTTCATCGGTTTGATTCTTTAATTCCCCGCCGAAATACTTGCTTATCGGGTCGTCAAGATTGAGCAAACCGTCTTGTTCGCAAAAACCTATTGCAAGCGCAACAAAACTTTTTGTCACAGAATACATTCTGTGCAAAAAGTTTTTGTTAAACGGTTTCCAATATTTCTCAAATATAATATGCTCTCTGCGCATAATAATTAAATTATGCGTAGAGAGATTCGCCTTTTCCAATACTCCAATATATTTCTTTATATCCGATGATTTAATTCCCATCTTTTCGGGAGATGCGTATTTCATAGTGTATTTCCCCTTTAAATTTTATAATCCTTTAAATACCCTTTGGTGTTGTCTATCATCTTGTCAAATAACTCTTTTGCATCATCCAAATCGATGCTTACGAGTTGGTCGTTTACAAAGGCATTATACACCCTGTTTAAATCTCTGTCAATCGCACCTTTAACCACTTCAAGCTGTTCGCTTACATTGCGCACGATTAAAGGATAGATATTATCGGGAATCTTGCCGGCAAACACGGGTTCAACACAATCGCTTCTAAAGCACGCGTTTGTTTCAACCACCGCGCCAATGGGCAGGTTCGGAATCTGTCCCATATTCGGCATATTCACATTAGTTATAAGCTTGCCGAGTCCTAAGATAGCCCTCATCTGGTTTACGCCTTCTTCGCCTGTTTCTTTAAACTCAAATTTTTCTTCGCCGCTCAAAAGCTTACGGCTCTTTTCAAGTCTTTCTTTTAAATCCTCTTTGCGCCATTTAACCGTTGTCAGTTCAAAACCGAAATCTTCAACCTTTTTCGGGTCTTTAAGATACCATTCACGGGGGCAAAATTCAGACAAATGTCTGTCGCCTGCCGCCGCAATATATCCATAACGGTCAAATAAATCAAACTTAACCTTTTGTCCGCTTATGTAATGCTTGTTTATCCAGTTATCATCACTTCCGACCTCAAAGTTCGATTCCCTCGAAAAGTCGATAAATTCTCTGTATAACTTAATCAAGTCGATATTCTTATATTGCGCCCTCGTTATCCATGTAAAGTGATTAACCCCAAGAACATTTATGTTTATGTCTTCTCTCTTTGCGTCTTTTATGTCACAAAGCTTTTCAAGCGCCGCCTTTAAAAGTGACTGTGTGCCGAACACCTCGTGACAGCACCCGAACGCCTTTATCTTAGGGAATGTTTCATAAAGAGTTTTTACGCACATTGCCATCGGATTAGTATAATTTATAACCCACGCATCGGGGCAGTATTCCTCAACCGCCCTCGCTATCTCTTGTATCATGGGAATCGTCCTCAATGCGCGAACAATTCCGCCGGGGCCTGTTGTGTCGCCCACGGGTTGATAAATCCCGTACTTTTCGGGGGCGTGTACATCCGATTCCATTTCATCGAATGTTCCGGGCAGAATCGAAATCACCACGAATGTCGCGTCCGTCAAAGCCTCACCTATTGTCTTAACCGCCTTGTATTCCCATACCGACTTGCACTCATCCGACTCTTTAAGTCCGTTGCCTATGACCTCGTTAGCCTTTGCCGCGTTGAAATCAATATCATAAAGATATACATATCCGCTCATATCTTCTGCTTTGGCAAGATCGGTCATAAGACCCCATGCCCAGCCTCGCGAACCGCCGCCGATATAGGCTATTTTAACATTTTCCGCCTTTGTTCCATTGTAAACAACTTTGTTTTTTGAAGATTTTTTGTTAATATAATCCATATAATTCATTCCATTCTGTCATTCTGTATCAATTATCCGTACTTGTCGGCAAAAACACCGACAAGTACGGAGTATATCAACATCGATTATTATAAGTTATTCAGATAATTCTGTTGGAAGTCGGAATTTGCTTTTTCCAAAACAGCCGCACAATCGGCGTTTTCGTTGGTGAGAACCTCTTGTATGCAATTATCGAGAACCGAATACAGTTCCTGACAGCACATAGGTTCTTCCGGACGGATTTCTATCGGACAATTCGCAACAAATTCGTTATAAAGACGAACGTGATTCGGATTTGCGTTTGCATACTTGTCTATTAAATCGTGTTCATACTTAACCGCCGATGTATCATTCTTCCATGGCGAGAATACTTTAATACCCACAAGCTTGCCGTCCTCAAGATCTTGTTTTATCGATTCTTCAGTATTCTTTTTAAACTCATCTGTCGCCTCGTATGTTGATATTGTTTTTATCCAGCGCATAGCTGCGTCAATCTGATCATCGGTCGCCTTTGACGATACGGCATGAATCTCACCCGTCAAGAGCGTCACATGAGCTTTGGGACCTGCCGGGGTTGCCATTATTCCGATTTGTTCGGGCTGCATACCGTATGATATAACTCTGTTCGGATAGTCCCCAGCCATAATTGACATCCCTGCTTTTCCCGTTCCGAAAACTCTGTACCATTCTTCGCCGTCTACCAAAGTATTCGCCGGTAGCAAGTCATACTTCCACTTTAAGTCCTTAACCCATTGCAGAGCCTCTGCCGCCTCAGGCGTATTAAACGTTGCTTTCCATTTTCCGTCGTCTTGCTGCTTCATAAAGTTTACGCCGAACGACCACGCAATGGATGTGAATATCCAACCTCCGCTGCGGTTTGCTGTCGGAAGAACAAATCCCGATTGACCGGTCTTTTCTTTGATTTGCTTGGCAAACTCAACAACCTCGTTCCAGTCCTTCGGCTGCTTCGGTGTTCCGTCCGATTCCATAAGTCCCGCTTTTTCAAATAAATCAACGTTGTACGAAAGTCCCATAATCGCTGCCTTTGACGGTACGGCAACAATCTTGTCATCCGAGGTGACACACTTTAATACCGCAGGGTTTATGTTGTCCAAATATCCGTATTTTTTCATCGATTTTGACAAGTCCGCCGCATAGCCCGCTCTTCCCATTTCCTCTACCTCAGTGAACTGTGCTCGGAAATATGTCGGCAGCGTTCCGCCCGCCGCCTTGGCGTAAAACGTCTTTCTGTCAAACGACCAATTATCTCTCTCGATGACAACATCGGGGTTATCCTTTTCAAAGCGTGTTTTTCTCTCCTCTATCGTTGTCAGAGCCGTTCCCTCCCTGTCGGGCCACAAGCCGACCGTTAAAATCGTCCTGCCTTGCTCGTCTTTGTCATTTGCCGCCTTTTTTCCGCACGCACCCAAAATCGATACGCTCAGCGCCGCCGCTGTCACTAATCCGACAGCCTTTACCAACCTTTTCTTTTTCATCTCAAACATTTTTAAACCTCCTGAAAATTTATGTTTTAATTATAATTTATTTATACTTTTGAATCCCTCACCGATTACCTCATGGACATCGCCTATTATGATAAAAGCGTATTTGTCAATCTCTTTTATAAGATTGAGGTAAGTCGGAAGTTCCTTTGGCGTAACAACGCACATAAGCATCATTGAATTCTGTTTTGAATACATACCCGTGCAATGCACACCCGTTACTCCTCGCTCGTACTGTTCCAATATATAATCGGATATTTTTTGTAATTCGGACGAAAAAACCTGAATTACCTTTGCTTCATCACCGACCGTCATTATCTTGTCGGTCACAATTGATGAAATAAACAGTGCCATTATCGAATAAACCGTAACGGTAAAGCTCTTAAAAACTATACCCGAGATAACCACGATTGTACAATCGATAATCATAATAAGTCTTGCGAGCGAAATATGCGGAAAAACCTTTTTAAGCATAAGCCCCGCAAAATCACTGCCGCCTGTTGACGCGCCGCGTCTGACAACAAGACCGACGCCCGCGCCCATTAATACGCCGCCGCACAAAACGGAAATAATGTCGTTTTCGGTGTATATTGGAATGATACTCGTTATTTCAAGAAATACCGAAAGCATCACAATTCCGAACAGTGTCTGTACAACGGCATAACGCCCGAGGCTTTTATAACCGAACACGAACAGCACGCCGTTAAAGAATAAATTCGTAAGCGACATTCTTATCCCGAATAAATGAGACAAGACCGTTCCTATCGATGATATTCCTCCCGCCGAAATTTTGTTCGGCGCAAGAAACACGTTTATTCCGAGTGCCAAAACCGCACATCCCAACATTATGAATATACAATCATTTATTACTCTTTTGCTGTCTAAACCGAATTTTTTTAACATAGACTCTTGTTTTATTGCTCCTTTTGCTGTATTTGATATATCCCGAATAATTTAACCACGGAATTTTATATCATTCATTTGTATGCCACCAATCTTGTAGGGGCGGGCGTCCCCGACCGCCCGCGTGAGATATTTATCACATTTGGTGTAGGGTTGGGCGTCCTCGACCGCCCGTGAAATGTCGCCCAACTCGGCAAAATTTCACGTCATACATTTTATCTGTTCACAAGAGCCTTTTGCCTTATTTAAAGAATATATTGTATATAATTTTTGCCGCCTCGGCTCTTGTACAGCTGTTGCTCGGGTTAAAGTTTCCGTTTTCATCACCGTTTATAATGCCACTCGACTTCAATGCCGCAACAGCCTCTTTGGCATAGTCCGAAATGCTCTCGCCGTCTTTGAACCCGTTATCATCGCCTGTGACATCGGATAACTTTCCGACTTTTTGCGCCGCGCGATATGCCATAACCGCTAAATCTTCTCTTGTGACGGATTCGCCGACACCGAATTCGGTATCGGATATTCCCTTTGTTATGTCGTTATCATATGCCGTCTTGACAAATTCGGCATACCACTCGGAATTATCAACATCGGCGAACGGTGTGCTGCCGCTCTTTATTTCCGTCTTGGACGCGCCCACAATCATCTTTGCAAGCTGTTCGCGTGTAACGCTGTCATCGGGCGCAAAACGCCTGTCACCCACACCGTTTATTACACCGCTGTCGCATAAACCATAGATTGCCTCACTCGCCCAGCCAACATGAGTAATATCGGTGAATCCGCTCTCGCCATCAACCTCAATAAGATACGGCTCTTGCGCGCCTAACGTTATTGTGCCGTCATAGGTTTTTCTGCCCTTTAAATCGGTGAACTTATTGACTTTTTCGCCGTTCACCCAAATCTCAACCGTTTTTGTGTTGTTTCTGTCATAGTTAAACGGATTTATAACCGTCTTGCCGTTCAACTCGTTTGAAATCCACTCAACGCCCTCAACTTTTTCGCCTGTTTCAGCGTCTTTTAAAACGACGTTCATAAGGCCCGCATTTTCATACTCTTTTGTCATTATTTCGTCATAATTTTTGGGCAATTCTATCGCTGCACCGGATGAAAGAACATTACTGTCTATTATTGTTGCCTTGCTCAAAATATAGTCAACTGTTTCTCTGTCGTTCGGCTGATTAAAATCATCAAAGCTCAAACTGTCTTTGCCTATTACAACTATCTTGCCGCCGTTGTCAACATAATTCTTTATCGCGGTCAATGTATCAGGCAGGATATGGGTGGTACCCGGAATCACAAGCAATTTTATCTTGTCTAACTGTTCCAACGTGTATTCGGTAACAAACTTAACTCTCTGTCCGTTGTAAATCGCATTTTCATATGCTCTGTATAGGCCATTGGTAAATTTAATGTTATATCCCCAGTTCGTGTTCGCCCAGAGTATTCCCACGTTTCTCGGCGCAGCGTAAAGAGCGTTGACCTCGTTTGCGAGACGAAGCGCATCCATGTTATTTGTATAACAATCGCGCAACGATTTAGGCAATTGCAACAGATTTACCTGCGGTTCAAACTCATTTCCGTTACCTTGCTGAATATTTCTGTCAAAATCACTGTACATCCATATAGACTGTCCGCCGCCGCCATGAATCATACCCTGCCATGTTGACGCTTTGTACGAAATATCATCATAATACTTATTCTCGACGCCGCCCTGGCCGTCACTTCCGATATGATCCTCGCCGTTTTGAACAGGTGCCTCCATAACGCTTGTGATATAGTCATACCACATCATTTTAACGTCCAATCCGAGTCCATTGCTGCTCGGAACATAAAACGCGTCACAGCCGGCTAAATCATAAAATTCTTTATTCTTTTCAAGCGTTGTCGCCATATTCAACGTATAGTCACCGCTGTACCATCTCAATCTTTGCATTTCCTTTGCACACAAAGGCACATCTGTGTACTTTCTTGCTGCAGTCGTAACTGTTTCCACAAACTGATGATAAACGTCTTCACAGAACATTCTGTAATCGTGATATAACGGCTTTCCGTACAGAATCGTACTCGGCATTTTTATTTCGCTGAAATCCTTATAATTCGCATCATCACCGTAAACCCGGTTAAGCTTGTTTATATCCCCGTCATAGCGTTCCTTTAAGAAATCCGCCCATTGACCGTCATAATATGAGTTTCCGGCGAGTTTAACTGTCGGTTCATTTACTATACAGATATTGTCGATACACTTATATTTATCGCACAGCTTTCCTACCTCTTTATAAACAGCATCGGCAACGACCGCAACCATCGGATGATTAACATTAAAAGGATGATATGTATGATTTGTAGAATCTTTATAATCCGAATATCCGTATTCCTCCATATGCGGCCAAGCCATAGGACTTACCATAAGCGATACCGATATGCCGTTCTTGTCACAGTCTTCGAGCTGTTTAATTACGCGTTCCCACGAGTATTCATCTGACCTTCTCTTTAATCTGCCTTCTTCGGGAACAGTCACAAATTCCGTTCCGTTCCACTCAATCATCATATACGCATAAATGCCTATCTCAGACTCATTCATTCCGTATTCTTTATAATCTTCGATATAATATTCCGGTGCCGTGAATGAGCATACGCCGTTAAAGGTAATAGGGCTTTCGTATTGAATACCGTCTTTTTCGACCGTACCCCAGTATGCACCGTCACGGATTTCCAAATCGCTCGTTACATATTTGGGCACGTCAACCGCCTCTTTTTCACCGCTTAAAATCGCTTTAAGACTATTGCGGCACTCTTCATAAATTTGCGGCAACACGTCATAAAAATGCGCTATTCTCGCATACTCTCCTCGTTTGAGCTCATACGGAATAGTTGTTTCGGCATATCTTTTAAGCAAGCGTATATCCGCTTTTTCATACGGCGTGGGCAGTCCCTTTTCGGTACACTCGGTACGCATTGCGTCAAGCTCGCCGACCCATGAATTCAAAGTATTTATAAAATCCTTGACAAATGCGTCATCGGGAACAACAGAACCGCTGACGGTAATCTCGTCAGATTGTTCGCCGTCATTGATTGTGATTGTTTTTTCATATGCACCAATATCATCAAAGTCATCAAGTTCAATCGTGTTGATATACTTTGTCATCGGGTCTATATGAACATTTTTGACCTCGTCACCGTATTTTATTTCAACATCAACCGCACGATTACGTACGTTTGAATAGCTGATGTCACACTTAAATTTTTCGTTTATTTGTATTTGTGACTCCTTCATCTTTGCTGACGCGATACCGCCGCCGTTGTCATCGCAATACATATACGGAAATTTAGTGCTGATTTTAGGGTTTGATACACCCTCGGCAACCTGTAAAAAACCTTTTCTCACGCCCGTATCATTGTCGTTGACAATAAGGCTGAACTTTATTTTATCGGGTTTGTCATCGCCTATTAAAGTCCACGGAACTCTAACCTCATAAGTTGTCGTTGTACCGACACGCTTTGCCGCACCTTTGACCGAATTTTCGCCCGTCGTGTCCATCTCTGCGCCGCCGTTATCGCTTATAAAAACAATTTTATTTTTCGCTTCATCCAAATAGCATCCGACCGGAACGCCAAAGTTATTTGAGTTATTGTTATCCAATGCCGCCTGAAGGCTGTCACCGCTCCAATATCTCGAACCCTCGACATATTTGTGAGTTTCATCCTCGGCTTGTACCATATAATAAAATGCATCATCGTCATAGGCATACTTTATATCCGCCGCAAGAGTCTGTTCAGATTCAACAATCTGTACCCAATCGGTTATCGGATGCGCTTTATACTTATCCCAATCCGAAACATCTCCGTCAAGTGTAATATTTTCGGCTTTATCGATAATCAATGCGCCATCATCGGTCAGAGCTGTAAATTTTTCGGGATTTTCGTCCTCCGCATCTTTACTTTCCTTGATAATCGGCGTTGTACCTGTCTGTTCAAAATCACCGTTTTCTATCGCACTTTCCAACTCGGTATATGTGCCGTTATCATTCTTTTGATATAGCTTTAAATCATCTATCCAAATACCGTCGCACTCTTTCGAAATGATAAATACAGCGTTTGGATTCGGTGATTCCGATGGATATACAAAGTCAAGCTCAACCGGCGTCCAGTCAAAGTTCTTTCCGAAAAGATTGCCGAGCTGCCACCAGTTTGACTGATTGGTTATCGTCAGCATAAAGGCATTTACATTTTCGCCTCTAAGCATAAACGAAATCCGATAATCCTTATTTTTCTCCATTTTTGCCAGACCGATTATTGTTCGAAACTCCTTGTTTGAATTCGGTCCCGCCTCGGATACAAGCTTTAAAGAATAATTTCCGCTGTATTTAACGGTTGAGTCAAAATATCCGGCTGCGGCAGGCTCTGCGCCGTTTTCGACATCGCGTCCGAATCTTCCGTTCGGGAATTTATAATCATAATCTTGTAATTTCAGCGCATTTACCGAAATCGGGAAAGCCGTTACAATCACAGCCATTGCCGCAATCAAGCCTATAAACCTTAATATTCTTTTCATACTTACCTCCATAAATTATAATGTCATTTTTCCATACTTTTTCTTAGTTGAATAATCATCCGTATAATTTGATGAATATCGCGCGAAACGGTTTAGAACCGTTCCATCAAAGCCATAATGGCAAATCAAAATAATTTTAATGAATAATCGCCGTCCCCTGTTCCGCCGTGCCTACCGCGGCGGCAATGTAAAAATTATTTTGATTTCGGTTTAATTAACCCGTTCAACAAAAATCCCCCGTCATTCTCTATTCCGTGATGACCTTCGGTTTTTCCAACGGTCTGCACAGCTGTGTGCCGTCCCAAAGCATAATCTTTAACGTATACTCCCTATCATCATCGGGGACGGATATTCCGCTTATATATGCCGTCTTTTTATTGCCCTTGTTCAACGAAATATCAAACGTTGTCTTTGCGCTTACCAAATCGTCACCGCAATACAATGCGGCAATTGCTTTTGCCGTCACCACAGATTCGCTGTCGATATTCTCTGCGGCAAGCTTTACGCTGAACGTCTTTCCCTTCTCTATATTAAACGTTTCCGCGCCCGTGGCTTTTAACAGAGAAATTGTTATTTCCGAACTCGGAACTTTCAATATAACAGGCACAAAAGGTTCAAGCGTTATATCGGACAAATTATTCAGATTATTTTTTATATCACTGATATTCGTGCGCATTTTTCCGTCTTTTTCAACTGTAACAGTTATCGGATTGTCCGAATAATTGCACGCACTTATCAGTGTATCCCCGTTGTACTCAACTGCGTTCCATTCAATACTCGCCGTTTTATTCGTTCTTTTATCGACAAGCCTTGTATTCATAAGACCGAGATTTTTCAACGCCGTTTCAATCTTATCCGCCGCGCCCGATTCAAAATCGGATTTTGACGTATCGTTCAAGAGATTTGCCGATATAACGGTTGCGTTTGATTTAAGTGATGCAACCTTATTTTTAAGCGTTCCGCTTTCGAGCGGCTTATTGTACATATCCCGACTGAAAGAATTTTCGCCGATAACGATAACCTTTCCACCATTTGAAATATAACCCAAAATCGCGTCAACCGTACTCTCCTTTGTCAATAAGTTACCCGGTATAACCAACAGAGAACAATCCGTTATTTTGTCAATCGAATTATCCGTCACATAAAGCGGCTTTTGCCCCTTTTGTATCAGTGTGTTATATACCGTGAACATATTCGACTGGTATTGCAGATTTTGCATCAGACATTCGTACGAATACAGGATTGCCACATCCCTCTTTGCGCCCTGAAAGGCGTTAATCTCATCCGACAGCCGCCTTGCATCAAGAGCGGTTCGGCTCATTTTTAGCATTGCGTCGGGTCGGCGTGTAAAGGTCGTGTTTTGCATATCAGTCTTTTGCCACGGGTCTGCCCACGTCCAAACCGCCGCCAAATCACAGCCGTGGATTGCACCCATCCATGCGCTTGCCGCCATAAAGTCGGCAAGAATCGGAGTGTCCTCCATTTGACAGCCGTCGGCTGTGCTGTCGGCATCATCTACCGCAAGATGCGTTTCGGTATCAAAAATCGGAACATCTTTTATCGATGTGGTAAAATCATACCAGCTGAGCTTTGCCGAAATTGTGTTTGATTCCTCCCTTTCGCCCCGTGAATCCATATAGAACGAAAACGAATCCATTCCGTTAAAGTCCAAAAGCTCCATTATCTTTTCATAATCATACGAAATAGCTCTTGAATAGCTCGTTTTCCACCTTGAAATTCTTTCCCGAAAGAACTCCATCGTCTTTACTCCGCAAGGTATCTCGCCGTTTGTATACTTATTTATTTCACCTATGCAATAGCTGAAAAATTCATACATAATGTCCGTAACAAATAACCTATAATCCATATGCAGCTGTGTTGTGTGCGGCTCGGTCGAATTTTCATCCCTGCCGGGAATCCACTCGGGCATTTTTACATCATCGAATGATGAATACGCCGTGTTATAAACACTGTTCAGGCTTGAAATGTCCGTATATTTGTCTTCGAGATACGCTGTCCATTTATCATAATAATATGACTTGTCATACGCCTCAAAATACGGTTCGTTTACAATCGTCAATGATGTAACTATGTCTTTATATTCATACACAATCGGAATAAATATCTCATAGTATTTTTTCAGCATCTTTTTCGCCGTGTCCGAGGTCGGGTTAAAGTTTATAAATGTACCGTAACTTCCGCCCGCGCTTTTGTAATCGGACGCGCCCGATTTTGAGCTTACGTCATCGGAATAATGAACCGGTGTACCTATATCAACCATTATGCCCCTCTCGCGGCAATAATCCATCTCTTCGCGAAAGTCAGCAATAGCCTTTTCGGCTTTTTCGGTGTTTATAACATAATCTTGAATCGACTCATCATATGTAATAAACGACACCGGCCCGGTATCGTTGCCGTTAAATTGTATAACCTTTACGCCGACAGAATCCATATCTTTAAGGTCGTTTATATCGCCGTAAAACGCATTGTACCCTATACCGACAACTTGATTTTTTGTGCCGTCTTTTGATGTCGCAACAAGACTTCCGTCCTTGATTTCGTTTGACGCTATATCATAATCACGAACGGATATTGACTCCGCCTTTCCGCTGATAATATCATTCAGCCGCTGTTTGACTTCATTATAAATCGGCGTTACTTTTGGCTCATACATTGCGATTTCGTCATAGTCAAAATCATTGTACAAACGTCTGACCTTTTTGGCAAAGACCCCCGCAACGTTCGCCTCGGCAATCTCGTATGACGGAATCAGATTTTTGGATTTGCATTGTGCGACAAGGCTTTCAAGCTCAGCCGAATACCCCTCAAGAGTCTGTACAATGCTCAATTTATCGCTGTATAAATGCGGTGTTGCCGTAACGGTTATTCCGTCTGTTTCAAGCCCGTAAGCCCACGCATTATTTGAGCTTTGAACCTTAATCACAAATGTGTGTTCAATGTCATTTTCAAGGTCGGACAATATTACCTGTGACGAACCCGGTCTTTTAAGCCTTGCCCTCAATAACAATTCGCCATTCGTAGCTTTTTGATATACATTTATATATCCCAAAAAGTAACTCTTTTGCGTTTCCCATTTGAGCTTGACTTTTCCGTCACCCGCATATGCGTTCACCGCATCAAGATTATTCGGAGCCGAAATATCGTGCGTTTCAAACCCCATTGTCAACCACGGCATATTTGAGCCTTTTTGCGTGAATGTTATATCATCAAAATACACTTCTCTGGACGCACCGATGGGTTTGATTTTAAACGATGTGCTTGTACCCGTTGTATAATCAAACGCCACCGTCTGCCACTTGCCGCCCGTATCAGGCAAGGTTATATTCACGCCATCGAAATCATACTTTGCTGTTTCGACCGTATTGACCTGCATCGATACACTGTAACTTGTGTTTGCATTAAGTCCGCCGAACTGTACGGCAAAATAACTATTATCGGTTTTATTCGACTCAACTTTAAGCGAATTATTACCCGACTTGACAACCGTGTTCGAAAGCGAAGCCTTTGCCGCCGCGCTGCCGTTATATACATCAACGTTCAGATACGAACCGGGGTTGTTCGGATTCGGGGTTGACGAATGAGCCTGTTGAATAAACACCGCCGTTGTTCCGTATGTTTCGCCGATTATAAGATTTCTGACCGTGCCGTCCGAGAATCTGAAAATCGTGCGAACATTGCAAACTTTATTGTCGCTGTCCGATGCGTTCGGCAACCGCACTATCGCCGACGATGTGTTGACCGCAGTGTTTGAACCGTTGGATTTAACCGCCGTCAAGGTATTTGTCACATCGGTTTCCTCTCCGTCATCGGACAACATATATACCGATACGGATTGTAATTTATCCGATTTTGGATTCTTCCACGACAGAGTATTATTTTGGTCAAGAATAAAATTCCCCGGTTCGTATTCGTATTTATCCGATTCGGTTTCTGCGGCATAAATATTTATTCCGCACAGGATTTGAATCAACAGGACGAGTGACATCGCGTATGCCGCAAGCCTTTTAGTTTTATTTATTGCCATGTTTTCATCTCCTCGTCAACGCACGATTTAATCAATATAGTTTATATTTTTGCATTACATATTCCGCGTGATTTTACGAACATCTCACGGGACGGTTTGGAACCGTCCCGCAACTTTTTATCGCCTACGTTTGAAAACTTATTCCGCGGTGGTGTATGTCACCGAATTTTTCAAAAGCGGTGTTACGCTCTCCAAACCTTTCCATACCATTATTTTTGCAGTATATGTTTTGTCCTTATTTCCTATTGTAAATGACGGAACTGTGATTGTTTCGCTTGCGCCCTTTGTGACCGTCTTTGCATCCGATACAACACAATTTTCAAGCACGCCGTTGGCATAAACCGCAACAATAACCTGTGTTTTAAGACCATCATCAATCTTTGCGTTTGTCACATTTGCCTGTGCCGTATATGTTCCGCCGGGTATAAAGTTTTCAACTTCTTCATCATTGGCGAGCAACTTAACATCATTAATCTCATAGTCGGGCATAACCAGTGTTGCCGAGCAGGTTACTCCGGCGCTCTCCAACCCGTTGTACTGTGCTCCGCTCTTCTCGGTTACAACCATAAAGTTATGAGTTGAATCTGTTTCGAGGTTATTGAGCTTTACGCTCGCCTGTGCTTTGGGGGCTCTCGCTCTGAACATCCATGTATGAACATCGTCTGTAGTATTTTTATCAATATCCTCATAAACATTAACATATTGACCGCCGCCGCTGGTTGCATCCCACGAAATGGTTGTGCTCGTTTTTTCGCCTTGCGTTGCCGATACGCCGCTTACATCCTCCGGAGCTGATTTTTCTACATTGCTAAAGCTGTATGTTGCGGGATCTGATTCTTCTATTTCGTTTCCCCAAACCTTGATGTTGTCGATATATGTTTCTCTTATTGACGCTCCGGGGTAAAGCGTAAACGCCGTATTATTGGCCGTGAACCGACCGGTCACTGTTTGCCATTTACCGTTTGTATTCGGAAGTATATTTCCGGGTAGCGGACTTGTATCAGCGGCATATGTTCCGCCGATTGTTACTCCGCTTGCTTCGATAGTATTGACATCCATGCTAAAGTTATAAACTTTTCCGGAAACTAAATTTTGGTTCAGAGATATAATAAGCTGTCTGCCTTTACCGTCCGTTGTCTGGTTTGAAGAAAGCTCAAGAGAAACCTGAGAGCCTTCTTTAACTTGTTTTTGACTGATCTTGGCTGTGGACGCAGATGCCAGTGTGTCCTGTGAACCATTAGCGTTTATCTGACCTCTATCATTGCCATCATAGTACCCAATCACTCCTGTCTTTTCTGTTTTCTGAACTATTTGATAATTGTCTTTGCTCTTCCATTCGCCCGTATAGACAATATCTCTTTTTTGCCCATCACTGAATTCGAATACAAGATGATATGTCGCTATTCCTGATTCAGCATTAAGTCCTTGGTTCTCAAAACGAATAACTGCGCTCGGCGTAGTCACATCATTGACTAAATTCTGATTTAACACAGTCACGCTGGTATAGGCTCCTTGTTTAAACATACGGTTCGGGGTTTTCTCTGTTTCTGTTCCGTCACTGTTTATTTCGTACAGCTTAACCGAACTTAACTTATCGCTTCTCGGGTTAATCCATGAAATCGCATATCCTTTGCCGGCATCATACCCGCTTCTCCAACCGGTAATCATAACATTTGCCGGTTCATATTCGTACTTGGAAATCACTTGTTTCTCGGGCGTTACGGTTACCTCCACCGCTTCTGACTCGATACCTTCAAATGTCATTGCCGATACGGCGAATTTATAGGTTTTTCCGTTTGTAAGATAATGAATGTCAACCGATGAATCTCTTGAATTCGGATTTCCGTTCATTCTGTTTCTCAATACCTTTTTGCCGTCAACTATTTCGTAAACATTGATATATCTTGTGTTCGAATCAACACTCCAAGTTATTGTTGCTGCACCGTCAGAACCGCTCGCCGCAACATTCGTCGGCTTTGTAATTGTTTTTGTCAAGTCTTCAAAGTCATATGTATATGACGTTGAGTCTGTGCCGGTATATGCATTGCCTTCGGAATCAAGTTCCGTTATCTTTACATCATCAATATAAAACGGCTCGTTTGTTGCCTGCTTGAAACCAATAACAAAGAACATCCAGCCCGTAATATCTTTATCCGTTGTATTGAAAGAACCTGACACTGTCTGCCATTCGGTGCTTGCTTTTACATTTGCCGTTCCCGAATTATTTTGCATTGTTCCGCCGCCCGAGTTGATATGGTTGTCAAATGTTATATCTGTATCTGTTTTTACTTTGTATTCAAAATTATATGTCGTATCCCTCTTTAAAGCTCCCACAGTAGTGAAATTGCTTGCCGTTGCTTTATAATTAAACACGATTTTAGCAAGATTATTATTAACTTCAGGATTTATATTTGATACAACCATAAGTGAATTTTTCCCGTTTTCGGTTGTGTTTTGTGTATTTGTTGTGAATACATTATAATCGTTATTTCCGTCAACAGCCACTATCGGAGTTGTATAATAATCATTCTTTAAACTATATGACAACTTAAACTGTGTATAGTAAAACTCTCTCTTTTCGCCGTTGCTGAACTCAAACAAAAATTTTACTTTATAATGGTTTGCTTTTTCACTTACAGTTTGGCTCTCAACTCTCGATATTCCGCCCGGGGTCGGACTTTCAACCGTACCCAATACAGCATTATTGCCGGTATCCGTTACCGTTACCTTTGTCAACAACACGCTTGTCGGATTTTTCCAAGTAACAACCGCACCGTTGTGTGATGAATCATAACACACGATTGTGATATTTCTCGGCAGATACTCATACGGGTCGGTTGTATCGGCGGTAACAACCGCGCACATACCGAAAAGCATTGCTAACGTGATTAAAATTGCCGTTAATCTTTTAAACATAATTTTTTCTCTCCTTTGAATTTGGATTTATTTATTTTAATTTTTAATTATTTTTGTGTAATTTCTTTCCGTTTATTTATACACAACAATCGTATGCACGACCGCCCATTCCGCCTGGGCATACACAAAATCGCCTTTTGTCAAATCTTTAAGACTTCCCATTGTCGTTGTTGTCGAACGACCGTTACGCTCACAGATAAAGACCTTTGTTGTCGATTTTGTGACCGCCGACTTTAAATCCTGTGCCGCGGTCGGCGAAGTCTTTACATCGAGTATAAACGCACCCTTTTGAGAATCCGCCGCATACATCGTACCGTACATAATTGCCGCCGATACGCCATGCATTCGTCTGTCTTCTTCATAGGGATAATATCCCTCACCCTTATCGGCGTATGACGCCTTACACAAAACGGTATATGAGTTAACCGCACCTTTTTCGTTTCGGCTGAAACGTATAAGGTCGCCCGGCTCAATCGTTGTTTTTGTTGCCACAGGGTTGCCGGCTTTATCATATTCCTTTGCATCGGATGCAAAGGTCACCGTGTATCGCGACAAGATTTCATAAGGTCCGACAATCGCCTGTACCGTTTCGCCGTCCTCATTCATCGTTTCATACGCCTCGCTGACAAGCATCGTTGTACCGTAGCGCACCTTATCCTTTCGCATATTATCATCGAGTTCAATCACAACATAATCCGCAATCCCGAATTTGTCAACGCCGTATGCCTTAACCGCTGTGTAAAAATTATCATTTTTAATTGAACTTACCGTTGTCAGACCGAAATCGTCCTCACTGCCGCTGCCTGCCGCCGGTGCGGCAAATATTTTTGTACCGCTTCCGATATAGAACGCGATATTTTTTGATGTGCTGCCCTCAAAATAATTCGCCACATTTCTGAATCTAAACGACGAATCGACACTTGTATCGAGTTCACTTTTATTAAAGTTATCCGAGGTTTCGCCGAGAACGAATTTATCTGTTGCCGTTCTTACCTCGCTGACCTTTCCTTCGGAATTTGTCTTAATAAGAATGATATTATTTTTATTTGCCTCTATCTCATAAAAACAATCATCTGTTTTTCTTGACGAGCCGTTAAGCTTTATCTTTTCGGCAAGGTCGTAATTTTCCCACTTCTCTTTATCGTTGAAGATTCGTATGCCATACTTGTTATCAAATCCATCACGATTTGACATTGTTCTGTATAAATATCCGGCTTTCATTCCGTCATATTTATCCGCCTCTGCCGCGATTATATTTTTGTTTGAATCCAAATAAAATACATATGACTGACCCGCTTTAAGTGACGGTGTATATTTATCCGATTTCGCAACGCCGTCGCTATAGCTGTCGGATATTTCGTATTCAATGCCGTCAACGGTCACTTTTTTCATATCACCCTGAACATATGTTGCCGTGCCGTTAAAATCTTTTGATGTCACTATGATTCTTATTGTTTTTTTAGTCGCTTTGGGGTTATAATACACCTCAAGGACATCATTTTCATTTATGCTTGACATGGCTATGCTTTCGCCGTCTTTTGTGATTTTAATCTTGCTGTCCTGTTCGCGCTCGTCCGCCGTTATGCTCAATGCGTCATTGTCATTCGATAACTTGTTATAAACAATGCGGCTTGACGCATTTACGCTGTCGACCAAGAACAGTTTTGCGCTCTCGATCCGCACAAGGTCATACTTTCCGTTACGGTCATTGTCATAAAGATAAATCCGTCCGTTCGGAATCTCTATATCCGACTTTTTATAGGATTCAAGCCCCCTGCCGTTGCTTATCACCGCCGCTGTTTTTTCAAGCTGAATTTTATTGCTTTTTGTTCCATTGTTTTGGGTATAACTAAGTGTTCGGCTTGATTCGTCATACGATTCTATATCCTCGGCGGTCAATTCGAGTGTTTTAACGCTGTCGGATGCTGTAACGCTCAAAACCGTGCTTGTGTCTTCTTTAATATAGATGTCGCACTTTACACCGACATATTTATCAAAATCCGCATTGACATTTATCGCATACGTCTTTCCGTCAATCGAAATCGTTTGCCCTCCTATACCGCTCTCGCCGTACATCTCAACAAATTCCGTTCCGTCAACAAGACCCTCGGTATGATAAATCTTTTGATAGAAGTACATCGCCTCATCCTCTGACTTTTTGAATGTTGATGTCACATATCCGTCCTCATCCATTGTCATTGACTTTAAGTCGAGAACCTGAGCATCGAGCATATTATATAAGAGGTTTATCGCCTCTGAACGTCTTAAACTCATATTTTCCTCGGTCGGCAAACCGCCTGTAAGCCCGAGCTTTCTGCCTTGTTGAAGCGCCCATATCCGCTTACCCGTTTTCGGAACAGTGCTCAGCTTGTTATAGCCGAGTGCGCCGAGCACCGCCGCCATTGCAAAATCCGTTGTCGGGTATGTAAAGTCTTGCAGCTTTTCAACGCCCTCTATTGCGCCGAGCTGTCTTGCATACGAATCATAATCGTGTATTGTCGAACCGCCCGTAAAGCTGTTGAGCATCGACAAAAACTCTCGGTTGGGTATGTACGAATACGGGTCGTATTGTTCAATCGTATAATCATTTATTATGCCGAGGTTTATCAATATTTCTGCCTGTGTGCTGTATGTCGGAAGCGTTTCGCCCGACTTTGCCGCAAGTGCGCCGCAACATTGAATTACTATCGCTATCGCGATGAACAAACCGAAAAATTTCTTCATCTATACATTCGCCTCCTGTTTAAAAAATAAGTTGTATGTAATCTTTGCCGCTTCGGCTCTTGTACAATAATCGTTCGGCGCAAAGACGTTTCCGTCCTTTCCGTTGATTATCCCCATTGAATAAAGAGCGTTCACCGCGTCCTTTGCGTAATCCGCAATCGCGTCGGCATCATTAAAATTCGCCGCTTTTATATCGGACGGAATTTCAACATTTGCCGCTTTTGCGGCTCTTATCGCAATAACCGCCAAATCTTGTCGGGTCAGATTTGCCCCGATGCCAAACTCCTCGGTGCTTATTCCGTTAATTATGCCTATCTTATATCCCTTTGTCACAAACGGCGCATACCACTCGCTGTCATTGACATCACCAAAAGGACATTCACCCTTTTCCGCACTCTCACCCATACTCAAAAGGATCATCTTTACAATCTGTTCACGGGTTACATTGCTGTTCGGTTCAAACGTTTTCGGTGCGGTACCGTTGATTATTCCCTTTTGAGCAAGGCTGAGTATTGCATCTTTCGCCCAGCTTACATCCGAAATATCAGCAAATACACCGTTGTCGTCATTTTTTGTGTTATCGCTATTGGTTGCATCCGGCTTTTCCTTAACAGAGGTTTCGCCGCCTTTAAAGCCGCCTCCACCTCCACCGCTGCCGCGGTTGCTCGCTGAATCGTTCGATACACTCTTTTCGGTTTCATCAACCGCCTTTTTAAACAATTCACCGAACTTGTCAAAGCCCGTTACGATTTCTTTATCGGCATATCCGATATAAAGGCTTGCAACCTTATTCTTTTGCGCCGATGACATCGATGCGTATGTTTTATAATAAACTTTATTTTCAATTCCCATTTCCGACCTGTATTTTTCAACAAGTCCGCCGAACTCTCCCACGGCGGCGTTGTTAAACTCATAAATTATATTTAGCTCGGTGTACGCCGCATTTAAATCGTCAAGATTTGCATACGGTGCATTTGCGTATATTCCGTCATTTAAGTATTTTTTAAGTGCGGAATCCGTTAATTCGCCGTAATTTTTATCATCCTTAAATTTAGGATTGATTCTTTCCAAGCCGCCATCCTTTTTCTCGTTGATAAATTCCAAACCGAGATGTTTATCAAAGCTGTCGCTTGCCGTTGCCGGGTTGTTGCTCTTGCGGTTCTCATCAATTAAGAACGCGGTCAAAATCTTTGTCTTGCCGTCGTCCGAAATCGTTTCGTTCAGTCCGTCAAAATCATAGCCAAGCTGAATCAAAGCCTCTTTTTCTATAGAATCCTTTGCAAAAATTTCTTCGAGTTTTTCAAGCGTTGTCGCATTTTTTATCGCTTCAGCCGTACTCAAGACATTTACAAATCGTATGTCTTTCGTTTTGATTTCATCGCCGCCGAACCAGCCTATACGCAGGGTATAATCTCCCGTCGTGGCGTTATCGGGCATTGTGAAAGCTATTTCAAATCTTCCGTCATCATTTTCCACGATGACATCGCCCGTTGCCTTGATATTTGCCGCGTCCGCCGCGTTCGCGCCCTTTGCAGTCACGCTGAATCCGAGCGAATCACCCTTTTGGGCCGTTCCCGTTACCGTAACGGTGCTGACCGATGTTTTATACTCATCATTCAGCACGTTGACGGCTCCGAAGCAATTTATCGGGATTAGACTCAATTCCAGCAATGCCGCTCCTATTCTTTTCTTCATAAAATTTACCTCCGTTTTTAATGTTTGGTGTCCTGATTTCTATCAACCTATAAGCCGCGCTTTCTCTCCCTTCTTTAAATTAATATTGTGTTTGCCTTTTTTGAACGGCAGTATTATTTCAATATCAATATCCCTTTCGGCGAGAACCTCAACCTCAATTCGCTTTTTTGACAAGTTCCAATCAAACGATACTTTTCCGCCGAATATTCCCAGATTCTTTGCCGAACCGCTTTTCAGCTTTTTAGGGCAAGACGGCAGTATATAAACCTTGTTCTTTGTGATGCGAATCAACCACTCTTGCACCGCGTTTATCGTTCCGAGTGCCGCGTCGAGCTGAACGGGTGCAAATCTGTCATCACCCATTCGGTCGGTCGTGATTCCCATTGAACGAAAATCGTTGTGCATTGTGAAAAAGTTTTCAAGCAAGCAAACCTTTGTCAGCATATTTATCATACCAAAAGCTTTTTCGGCTCTGCCCATTCGCGCATAGATACTCGACATATGTGCAAGCGACCAACCCGTATAACTTCCGAGTTCTCTCAAATCAACAGCTTTTTCAAAGCATTCGGTCAAGTCAAATCTTTCGTTATCCTCAATTTCCGTTCCGGGGAACAGCGGATATATATGCGACAGATGCCGATGGAAATAATTATCGTGTACGTCCTTATCTATCCATTCCGCTATTGCGCCGTCTTCATTTATCATATAATCGGGTATTTTTGACAGGATTTCTTTCCACTTATCAACACGCGCCGAAAGCTTTGGATGCGTGTTTGAAATCTCAATCAGGTTTGTCATAAGCTCTTTGAGTATGGCAAACTCAATAGTCGCGTTTTTATACACGGGCATCGGATGCCCCAAGCCCATATCCACGTTCATATATTCACGCGGAGTATTCTCGGGCGACACCGACGGATAAAATTCGATTTCACCGTTTTTATCCTCATAGAGATAATCCTCATAAAAATCCGCAAGTTCAAGCATAAACGGCAGGATTTCATTTTCAAAAAGTTCTTCGTCACCCGTGGCAAGATAATAGTCATAAAAATGTCTTGCAAGCCAGCCGCCCGTTCCCATAAAATGAAGTAACACGGGTACGCCGTGAGTCGGTGTGCTGTCTCCCGGGGTCGTATATACGCTTACATATATACCTCTGCAACCGTAAAGGTTCTTTGCACAGGCGCGGAATTTATCCATTTTATTATAATAGTATTTTATCAGCGGTTTCACAAGGCTGTTTAAATTTCCGACCGTTGTGTGCCAATATGACATCTCAACATTTTCATTCGCAACATATTGCGACCATGTTCTGTCATATCCCGACACCCATAAGCCGTACAGCGGAAACGGATTTCCGTTTTCGTTACAACCGCTTATGAACAGATACCGCCCGAAATGCCACAGCTTATCGATAAGTTCAACCGAACACTCCCTGTCGCGCGCCGCCGATAAAAGCTCTTCGTTTGAATGATACTTTTCCGAATTATACAAAGATATATCAGCCGAATCATACAACTTTTTATGCAGTTCAACGTGTTTTGAAAACATAGCCGCATAATCGTTTCCGCATCGTTCCAATATGCCGATTGCATTCGATATTGCCGCCCCGCGCTCTTTTTCGCCCGAAAATGCTTTTATATATACAAGTGCCTTATTTGTTTTTTCAACAATTATTTCGTCTTGCGAAAATTCAACATTACCGTCCGCGATTATCTTTATTACAACACCGCAATACGTTTCGTCATCATTCATCGATGAATATATATAAAATCCGTCTTTTTCGCCATACCTCTCATTTTCGAGATGGATTTTTTTGATATGGTCTTCTCTGCCATCCTCGTGGCTGTCAAAATAATCCGCCTTTGCTTTAAAGCCCAGCGGCTTTCCGAATTCAAATTCGCTTACAACTATATCCGAATCACGCGATACAAATGTCTTTCGCCGATACTCTGTTTTATCGAGAGCGTATGTTACTTCCGCTTCGGCGGTATCCATATGCAGGCATCTCGTATAATCCGAATACACACCCGGACATTCAAAATAAAATCCCACCCGACAAAGACATCGCATATGCTGCCCCGCAGCTTTATACCCGAGTTCTTTAAACTTGTTATACATAACCATACTTGCGTTTATATAATCGCCATCGGCGGCAAGCTCACGCATTTTTGCGATGCTTTCGCTTACATTCGGCGTTTCGTCAAGTCTTTCGCCAACCGATGACCACATATCATATCTCGACACAATAAATGTTTCCGCGCCCGCGCCGCCGTATAGATTAACCCCGGTAAGCCCGTTTCCGAGCGGTGTTCCGTCACGCCACTTTTCGCCGAACACAGACGCCGGTCTTTTTAAGAATATATCATTTTTATTCATTGAAAAACTCCTTTCAACAGCCCAATTGTTTTCATAAGCCCTGCTTTAAATTATAAATATATTGACGCGATTAATCAACCTGCAATATATTCCGATTAACCGCGGAGAATTTAAGTTATAAATTTAATATTACCTTTTAATTATAACACAATTAAATTCATTTTCATTAAAAAAACAGAGCAATTTTATAAAAAATCTTGACTTTTTTGACATAATCGGTTATAATTATGCGCGAGGTGATAAAAAATGCTTCCGCCGATTATAACTTTGGACAAAGAACCGTTTTTTTATTATGACTGTTACAAGTCGAATATTAATAAAACAATGAAAGACGGACACTATCATAATTATTATGAAATATACTATCTCGTATCGGGCAAATGCGACTATTGCATAGACAATGTTATATATTCGCTTGAATCAAACGGCTTGATTTTCATTCCGAATAATGTAATTCATAAAACCGTTTATAAGGTTGATGATTATGAACGTATTGTTTTAAATTTTACGGGCGATTATATCGACCCTTTGCTCGTGAATAATCTAACCGATGTATTTGTCTGTAATTTAAAAAATCCCGTTGATATTGATTATATTGCTCATATTTTCAGAAACATAAACACAAATGTTTATAACAAAGATGATTTGTCGCGTTTGCTGCTCAGATGCCACATAACCGAGATATTGGCGTATATTGCCTGTCATTACAGCGACAGCGCATTAAATTACGCGAATACTCATGACCCAATCAGCAGGGCACTTTCGTATATATCGAAAAATTATACCCACGACATAACTCTTGAAAATATGGCAGCTATGTCGGGATATAACAAAGAATACTTTTCACGACTGTTCAAAAAGTCGGTCGGCACGGGCTATAAAGAATATGTTCTTTTAACTCGCCTAAGTGCCGCCGAACGGCTTATGATGACATCAAACAAATCGATAAAAGAGGTTGCTATGCAATGCGGCTTTAACGACAGCAATCACTTTTCATCGGTATTTAAAAAACTATACGGCACTTCTCCGCTTAAATATAAACAGATTCAACATTTAAAACATAAAAAGCCGAAATAATGTTAATGCGCATAACTCAACCGACGGTTGAATTATGCGCATTAAAAATTTAAATTGCTTTGTTTATGGTTGGAATCCTAACTTTGCATCGCAATATCAAAGCGTTACGCCGTCTTTAAAGATTGCGATTTCGCTGTATCCGTTTCGCTCATTTGCGGTTTGCGTGCCCGATGCAACCGATATGACATATTCCGTCAGCGCGTCACGTACTTCGCCCGCAGGTCTTTCAAGCACCTGTGCCGCATCAAAATCAATCCAGTTCGCCTTTTTATCGGCAAGCGCGTGATTTGTTGCAATCTTAATTGTCGGTACGGGTGCACCGAGCGGCGTTCCTCTGCCCGTGGTGAACAATATCAGATGCGCCCCTGCCGCGGTCAGATTTGTTACCGCGACTATATCATTGCCCGGCCCGTTGAGCAGGGAAAGTCCGCCGTCTTTGGCGGCATCGCCGTAATCCAAGACCGCCGCAATTTCACTCATTCCACCCTTTTGCACACAGCCGAGCGATTTTTCTTCAAGAGTAGTTATTCCGCCGGCTTTATTGCCGGGTGACGGATTTTCGTATATAACTTGATTGTGGCTTATGAAATATTCTTTAAAATTGTTAATCAAATTCACCGTTTCGTCAAACAGTTCCTTTGTCGGACAGCGTTTCATCAAAAGATGTTCCGCTCCAAACATCTCGGGGACTTCGGTCAAGACACAGCCTGCTCCATACGAAATCATCTTGTCCGAAAAGCTCCCGACCAGCGGATTTGCGGTGATTCCGCTCAAACCGTCACTGCCGCCGCATTTTAAACCTATCCGCAGTTTTGAAACGAATATGGGTTCTCTTTTGAACGTTTTTGCGTATTCTTTAAGCTCAGATATAAGTTTTATTCCGTCCGCAATTTCATCATTTGAATCCTGTGCGTTTAAAAACTTGACTCTATTTGGGTTATACTCGCCCAAAACTTTTTTAAACTCTCCGATATTATTATTCTCACACCCGAGTCCAAGAACCAAAACACCTGCCGCATTCGGATGATTTACCAAACCTTTTAAGATTAGCTGTGTTATTTTGTGGTCGCCGCCGAGCTGAGAACAGCCGTAGGGATGCTCGAAATGTTTCGCACCCGTAAGATCGGACAATCTTTTCGCAATCTTATTGACGCATCCGACAGTGTCAATTATCCAAATTTCGTTGCGGATTCCGACATCGCCGTTTTCACGCAGATACCCCATAAATGTCCTGTCCGTTTTTTCTTTGGGAATCTCTTTATAATCGGGTTCGTATTTGTATTCGATATTCCCCGACAGGTTTGTTTTTATATTATGTGTGTGAACGTGTTCGCCGCGCTTTATGTCACATATCGCGTGACCTATCGGATTGCCGTATTTTATTATATTTTCGCCCGATTTAATGTCGCAACGCGCATATTTATGCCCGTTTTCAAGATTTATCTCAACGTTGTCATTTTTATTTATAATCATCGCATTTCTCCGCCTTAAAGATACTTTTCAATCTCGGGTGCAAGATATGACAAATCCTCGCCCCACAGCTTTTCGTTTGAGAGAATTGTCTTTGCGTCCGACTCTTTCATAAACTTCATTACATCTTTATCATCATTCGGCATATCGGTTTTATAAAACTCTATCAGCCTTGCGAACGAGAACAAAAGACGCTTCGGCATTTCGCCCTTTCTCTTTATATATTCAAGTATCGACGGCAAAACGCGCACCTTAAACTTGCTCACCGAATTTAGGGCAATCGATGAACACATATGCTTTATGTACGGATTTGAAAATCTTTCAAACACATTATTTGCATAGTCGATAAGCTCGTCTGTCGGCAAGTCGAGCGTGGGGATTATTTCATCGAAAACACATTCTTTGACAAATCTGCTCATTTTCTCGTCCTTCATACATTCGCCGACCGTTTCGATTTTTGAAAGCAGTGCATACGGAATCATAGACGTATGCGCACCGTTTAAAATTCGCACCTTTCTCGTTCTGTATCTGTCAAGATTATCTGTCACGATGATATTAAGCTCTGCTTTTTCAAACGGAAATTCATTCTTTAAAATCCTTTGTTCATCGTCCTTTGCCTCTATCACCCACAAATGAAAAATCTCGCTTGTGTCGAGCATATTGTCCTCATAACCTAAATCAATCTTTTCATCACGCGGATAACCCGTAACAATTCTGTCAACCAATGTATTACAGAATATGTTTTCGCCCTCGACCCATTTTTCAAAGTCCGTGCCTAAATTCCACAGCTTTGCATATTCAAGTACATATTTTTTAAGAGTTTGACCGTTCTTTTCGATTAATTCACACGGCAGGAATATAAAGCCGTTTAATCCGAGGTCAAAACGCTTTTTCAAAAGCATTGTCACCTTTGCCGGAAAAGTGATATTCGGAGCGTTGTCGGGTCTGTCGCTGTCATCAAACGCGATTCCCGACTCGGTTGTGTTTGATACAACGAATCTGAAATCGGAGTTTTCGGCAAGCTTTAAATATTCGTCAAAATCTCTGTACGGCTGAACCGTGCGCGATATACAATCGATGACCTTTTTATCCACTGTCGGAACTCCGTCCTTTAAACCTCGCATTATAAGGGTATAGACGCAGTTTTGTTTTTCGAGCATATCGCACATTCCTTTTTCAATCGGCTGTACGACAACGACACTTGCGTCAAAGTCCGTCTTTTCATCGGTCAACTGTACAATCCAATCGACAAACGCGCGCAGAAATCCGCCCTCACCGAATTGTATTATTCTTTCCGTTCTTTTTGGTTTATTATTCATTGTTATTTATCCTTTCAATGACAGTTTGATTCATAATTTTGTATTGACATATTTATAATTCTATAATATAATAATTTTATATTAAATTCAAGGTAAAATACCGTAAAAATTACAAAATTCACCACAAATGAGGCGACGTAAATGATTAATCCCGATTATAAAACACTGACCGGTCTGTATTCGATAGAGCACTATTGCGGAAAGGGCTATCCGCACGACAGAAAAAGCCTGCATCTGCATACATTTGACGAAATATCACTTATAGAAAACGGCGAAATAACCTATATTTCGGACACCGTATCCGACAAGGTCAGCGGAAAAAGTCTTATCTATTCAAAGGCGTATCATCTGCACAATCCGTACATAAATCCCGATAAGCTGTACAGCCGTTATCAAATCTCGGTCAACTCGCGAGCCGTTATGAAAAGCATTGCCGAATTATCCGAAATAAATATGCCGTCATTTATATTAAAGCTATCGGACAGCGAATATTCCGAATTGAGTCACCGGTTCAAGGTGCTTGCGTATATTCAAGAAAATACGCGTCCCGATATTATTTGTTCAAAAATTCTCTCCATGGGTGCACTTTATTTCAGAATAGGGGATATATTCAAAAATTCCCGTCACTCACAAATAAAAATCAGCGACTCATATATTTCAGAGGTTATGGATTATATCGAAAAAGAGTATGCGGCCAAACTCAAAGCCGATAATATCGCATCGCGGTTTTACATAAGTGTTTCAAAACTTTCCGCCGATTTTAAGCATACAACAGGTATGACATTGAACGAATTTATCATACTTATCCGAATCAAAAACGCAAAAGAACTTTTAAAGAAAGGTATGAGCGTTGCATACACCGCCGAAAAATGCGGCTTTTCAAGCAGTGCCTATTTTATAAAGACCTTTCAGAAATATAACAAGATAACACCGCTCAAATATCAGTATATGACGCGGAACATCGGAACAGCAGATGATTCGGATTAAATTTAATATTCGGGATATAACCGCCGTACCGAGCTATTCCGCTAATATTATTCTAAACCACATACTTGATCGCAAAAACAAGACGAAACCGCTAAGTCCCCTCTTCTTTCGGTTTCGTCATGTTTATATTAACTTTTCCGGCCTATCTTACAAGCCGCGCCGCACCCTTGCCTGCCGCCTCGCCCGTCAAGGCGCAAACGGGTATAACCCTTGCGACCTCCCATCCGTCACCTTGCGGTGCAGATATTATCCTGCCTGCCGCAAACATATTCGGAAATTTTTCGTTATACAACGCACCGAACGGAATCTGATAATGCTTTCCCGCTCCATCGGGTCTGAAATCTCCGCATTCTCCTATCGAATCCTCGAATTTCTGACCGTCAACCGCATTAAAATCCGTCTTGCCAACAATGCGGCGTATTGTTCGAAACTGCGGCATTGTCGGAATTGTCATTACGTCATATGAATTCTTATCTTTGTTTTTAAGTCTTTCGATAAGCGACAGCTTTCCCGCAATCATATAATCCGTTATATCATCACACGTCACGCCGGTAAGCTTTCTCATTCCCTCGGGATGTCCGTTTCCGAACATATCGCTTCCGGTATTCACCCATTTGCGAAAAGCGCAAACATCGCCGTTTTCGGATAGGTTCTCAACCGCTTTTTTATCATACATATGCGCTATATACGTCATATAATTTTCGCCGACAACGGTCGGCACGCCTGCGCGGTGCATTATTGATGCGTCGCCTGTTGCGTCAACAACCGCCTTTGCCCCGAAAAACTCCTTGCCGTCAACAGATTCGACTATCACGCCACGGCATATGTTATCGTCGAGCACAGGATATACCGCAAGAGAATCAAACCTTATTTTAACGCCGTTATCCACAACAAATTTATCGAGAACCGCCGAGAAAACGGTCGGTGAGAAAAACGTCGAATATCTGTGATTTCTCGGCTTGTTTTTCTCGTTACCGCCCCATTGCTTGGGCAGGTTATCAAAGCTGTACTTTGCGGACAGCTTGATCAATTCCTCCGCCATACCGAAAATCATCTGTTTTCCCACGCCGTCACAAAGCGGTTCATACCACGAAATAAGTCCGACGGTCGCAAGTCCGCCAAGGTTCATCTGCTTTTCCAAAAGCAAAACATCCGCGCCGCATCTTGCCGCCGCAACAGCCGCCGACACCCCGGCTATGCCGCCGCCGACAACAATCACATCAAACATTCCTTTGTTTATTATTTCACGATTATCGCATATATTCATTATCAGTCACCTTCCGTCTATATTTTAACCGTTCTTTTTTCGCGGCACGCAACCGTCGCTGCGTCAAGCACGCGATTGACAAGTACACCCGCATCGACATCACACACCAATTCGCCGTCGTTTGTGCATGCGTCAATCCATTGTGCAATCGGAAGCTTATATCCCTCGGGCAGGTCATCAATATCAATAACCTCTTTTTCGTTTACAATCTTGCTTGTATCATCATTTCTGATAATCGTAATCGTTTTTGTATCCGATATAAACGACATTTTAGAGCCGTACATCTCAAAATTGTACCAGTTATTGCTGAGCGGTTCCGAAAAACTGCTGTCAACCATTGCGACCGCACCGTTTTTAAATTTGATGTTGCACACACCTGTATCATCAACCGCAAAACCTCGCGTAAATCCCGTCATAGTATTGATTTCATCAGGTTCGCCCAAAATCCAGCACGCAAGGTCGATATTGTGACAACCCAAATCGCGAATTGCACCACCGCCGCCTATCGGCTCTTCTTTAAACCAATGTTCTTCAAAGACCGCGTTAATCGTGACGGCGTTTCTGACCCTCATAAGTGCAACCGTGCCGAACTCGCCGCTTTCATACAACTTTTTGGCATACAGATATTCTCTGTTTGCACGTCTCGGGAATACTACGCCGAGCTTTACACCCGCCTTTTCAACTTCGGCTTTTACTTCAAGAGCCTCTTGATAATTCATTGTCAGCGCCTTTTCGGTGAATATATGTTTGCCGGCTCTTGCTGCCTTTATGATTATATCCTTATGCATATCGGTCGGAGCGGTAATACAAATTCCGTCAACATCGGCTCTTGATAAAAGCTTATCCAAATCCTTTTCAAAATCCGCGTTCAGCTCATCCGCCCACACTTTTCCGCGCTCTGTATCAAAATCCCATACACACGTTATTTTTGTATCGGGAATGTCTTTGAGCTGGTTCACATATCTGTTTTCCATTGCGTGCGGATGCCAGCGGCTTATCATTGCTATATTAAACATTATTTGTTATCCCCCTCGTTGAAATAATACGGCTTACCCGTGTTTGCCGAAATATATATTCCCTCGAGAATTTGCGTAACAACCGCCGCTTTTTCGGGCGTTGTTACAAGCTCACCCTTTCCGAGAATGGCGTTTATAAACACCTGTTGTTCCATAACGGTCGGTGATGAAGTATTGCCCTCATAAAACGCAACACCGCCCGCACTCAAATCGGGCTCGGTCACATACATTTTATCGTTGCATACGCCGTTTATCTTGAACTTTCCGTTGTAATTATCAACGCCTGCATCCGTTCCGCAAACCATATATCTTATTCCTGCCGAATCGGTTGTATTTAGCGCCCATGTCGCCTCTAATATAATTGTTGCGCCGTTTTTCATTGTTACATAACCGAATGCCGCCTCTTCAACATCATATTTATCAGCGTCCCACGCACCGAACGGATTTGCTGTTTCTTTACTGTTTTTCAGTTTATCATATGTAGAACCGACAGCCATTTTGGGCTTATAGTTATTCATAAGATACAGTGCAATATCAAGTGCGTGCGTTCCAATGTCGATAAGCGAACCGCCGCCCTGTTCGCTCTTTTGTGTAAAAACGCCCCAGGTCGGAACGCCTCTGCGGCGTACCACATTTGCTTTCGCAAAATACATATCTCCGAACGTGCCCTTTTCGGATTCGGCTTTGGCATAGATAACATCGGGGTCAAACTTGTGCTGATAGCCGATGGTAAGAAGCTTTCCCGTTTCTTTTGAAACCTTTATCATCTCTTTTGCCTCGGCATAGTTCATCGCCATAGGTTTTTCGCACATTACGTGCTTACCGGCTTTCATCGCGTCTATTGAAATTCTTGCGTGCATATTATTTTGAGTCAAAACACGCACATTATTTATGCTCTCATCCTTTAAAAGTTCTTTATAATCCGTATAGACTTTCGCGTCAGCCGTTCCGTATTCCTTAGCCGCCTTTTCGGCTCTTTCGGGAATAATATCACAAAACGCTACCATTTCAACATTATCCAATTGTTTGATTGACGGCATATGCTTTCCGTTGGCAATACCGCCGCATCCGATTATACCTATTTTTAATTTTTCCATAATTAAAGCACCTCACATTTATTTGGTTGTTGCTTTAATAATAACACATTTTTCGCGGATTTCAATTAACTATTTTAAGAAAAAGTGTTGCAATATTAAGATTTTTGTGTTATGATAAAATTATGAAAAATATTATTACCGCTTTTAAAGAACACAAAATTTTTAAACATAACCGTCCGTGGGATATAAACACAATGACATTTTCCGCCGACATCACCACTCCTCCGCATTACGCCGATACTATTGAGGTTCTTTTGTGCTGTAACGCAAAGGGTGACATATATATCGGCGGCAACAAATTCGAACTCGGCGGCACGCAGATTTTTTATATTCCGCCTCGGGTCGTCCACTCTGTATTTTATAAAAAAAGCGATGGTTTTGTTAAGGTTCTGAAAGTCAATGCCGAACAACTCAAACCCTTTTTTGATATTGAGGAAATATTAAAAAAAGAAAACAAAACTTTTTTATCACTTCCCTCATACCTGCCTTACTTTGATGAGATGGAATATATTTGCGATACCTTTAAAACTTCGACACACTGTACGGAGGTATGCAAGTGCATCTTGGATTTGTTTTACAGACTGATAATACAGTCGGACTCGGCAAACTTGGAAACCTTAAAAAATGATATTCACAGTCACAATCTGCGCAAAGTAATTCTTTGGACGGAACAGCATCTTGGCGAAAAAATTTCACTGCAGAACGCGGCAAATCTTGTCGGCTATGAAAAGCATTATTTTTGCAATAAATTCAAAAATCTGACCGGAATAAGTTATATGAATTATGTGAATAATCTTCGCATTCAATACGCCTGTGAATTACTTACCAAAGGCGAAACCGCATCGTCCGTATGCGAACAATGCGGTTTTGATAACCTCTCATACTTTATTCAGTTATTCAAAAAAATAACGGGTGCCACCCCAAAGGCTTTCAGTAAAAGTATTACCGAAAAGTAGTGTACCGGTTTTTAATCTATTTAGACCGCATATCAATAATATCTATAATTTCGTGTCCAAAAATGCGTTTTGTTACTCCCGACATAATTATCAAACTTCCCTTATATTTCTCTTTATGAATTTGTTGTATATTCTCCTGAATTAAGTGGAATGGTATAATATAAATAGAGTCGACAAACCCCAAAAAATCTGATATAATAAAATAAAT
>ERZ825159.649-NODE-649-length-41826-cov-15.254148_pt1 | contig 41826 bp, 35 predicted proteins | sample MGYA00519932_ERZ825159 | MGnify/ENA primary metagenome ERZ825159 (study PRJEB31778, sample SAMEA3449191) | human gut metagenome | biome: human gut; feature: human-associated habitat; material: faeces | place: United Kingdom | collected 2010/2012 ... | reverse complement strand
TTTTCTTTTGCAGGCGTTTTCTTTTTCAAATAAAAAGAAAATGCCGAAACGCTGTGAAAGATAAAATATTTCGTTAAGGTAGGTAGCGAAGGCAGTAGGTAAAAATTTATAGTCTAACATCATGCCGCCTACGGCAGCGGCGGTGCGTCAAGGTCGCCGCACCCTACAAAGAACCGTTTCTCTTGCAACTTTTAGCTATTACTTTAAGCGGATCTAAAACAATCCCTTGCCTCCCCCCACGCTTGCCTGTCCCCTTTCAAACTTGAAAGACGATATAAAGTGCCGCAGATAAACAAAATTGCTCCTAGCCGGCATTTCTTTAAAACAAAAAGCCGCCGCGGAGTGAGACTCCGGGCAGCTTATATATAAATTTTGCGGCTGTTATGCCACGCCGAGATATTCCTCAAGGCACAGGTTCTTCGCTTTCATCTCCTTTGCGGCCTCAACGCCGACATAGCGCCAGTGCCACGGCTCAAAGGTGATGTTCGTGATGCTCTGTTTGTCCTTGGGATATCTGAGCACGAAGCCGTAATCCGCGGCGTGCGCCTGGAGCCATCTGTATTCTTTCGTGTTCTCGAAGCTCTCGTATATCGAGAGAATGTCCATGCAGAGCCCCGCATTGTGCTCGCTCGTCTGCGGCGGCAGGATTATCTCCGACGCCATTATCGTCGCCTGTTTCTTGCTGTAGCCCTGCTTCATATAAAGGCTGATGCGCGCCTCGAAGTTTCTCTTCTGATGCGCTATCGAGCGGTAGCCCGACAGGGGCGAGAGCTTAATTCCGTCTTCGAGCGCCGCGTTATACATCTCTATATAGTGCGGAGCGACGCGGTAGTCAAGCAGCCCGTAGTCATATCCGCCGTAGATGTCAACAACGGTCTTTGCGGTCTTGACCGTGTAGTCTGCGGGCAGAATATAGTCGCGGTTGACGAGGGTCAGGTACCATTTCGATTCGTCTATCTTCGTCACCTTCGGCGAGAATCCCGCGTATGCGTATGCATATTCCGTGACCCCGCTCGTGGAGGCTTTTGTGGTCTGCTGAGTTGTTGTCTTTTCGGTCTGCGCCGCGGTCTCCTGCGAGGTCGATTCGGGCGCGGTGCTCTGCGCCGATTCGGACTGCGACTCGCTTGAAGTTTCAGCCGGCGTTTTGCTGTCCTTCGAGCGGACTTTGAGAATAGCGTATGTGCCGACGAGCGCAACGAGTATTACCGCGAGGATAACCGCAAGTATCGAGCGTATATTTTTCTTCATTTTCCATATCTCCCACAAAGGTTTCAACAGCCCTACGGCTGCGACACAAATATATCACAATAAACCTGCCGTGTCAAACTCGCGGCGGAATTCAAAAGACGAAAGGAGTCTTATCATGAAAGCTCAGGACAGTGTCAAAAACTATCCGTCCGCGCTCAGAGAGATGACGAATTTCTCGGTTCGCGGAATCAAAAAGATCTGCAAGGATGTCGGTCCCAGACCCGCCGGCAGCGAGCAGGAGCATGAGGCTCAGAAGCTCATGGCGGCCGAGCTCGACGGCGCGTGCGATAAGGTTGAAATCGAGCCCTTTGACGTGCATCCCGGCGCATTCCTCGGCTGGATACTCACGGACGGCATAATGATGATCGCCGCGATAGTCCTCTTCTTCTTTGGCATGAGCGTCATATCGCTGGTTCTCAGCGCACTCTCGCTGATATTCGCAATCGTGGAGTTCCTGCTCTACAAAAAGATGCTCGACCCCTTCTTCCCCAAAAAGACGTCGCATAATGTTGTCGCCGTCAGAAAGCCCAAGGGCGAAGTCAAGCGCCGCATAATCTTCTCCGGCCATTCAGACAGCGCGAACGAGTGGAGATTCACCTATTACGGCGGCTCGAAGCTGCTCGTTCCGATAATCGGTCTGAGCTTCGTCGGCATTCTGCTCGGGCTCGTGCTCAACATCTGGGCTATCGCCGCAGGTCACGGATTTTCTATAGCAGACAGCGGCGCGCTCAACATCCTGAGATATGTTTTCCTCGCCTGGATACCGATCCTCTTCGTCGCGCTCTTCTTTGAAAACAAAAAAAGACCCGTCATGGGCGCGAACGACAACCTGACCGGCTGCTTTATCTCAATGGCGGTCGTCAAATATATGCAGCACCACGACATCCGCTTTGAAAACACCGAGGTCTGGGTAGTGCTCACAGGCTCGGAGGAAGCGGGACTTCGCGGCGCAAAGGCGTTCTGCAAGGCGCACAAGGACGAGCTCGGCGATGTTGAAACCGTGTTTGTCGGCCTTGATACCATCCGCGACTACGACTTTATGGCGATATATTCGCGCGACCTCACAGGTACCGTCAAGAACGACGAGAGCGCGTGTGCGCTTGTCAAAGAGGCTGCAAAGCAGAACGGACTCGACATGCCCTATAAGAGCGTTTTCTTCGGCGCGACCGACGCCGCCGCAGTCACGCAGTCGGGCATGAAGGCTGTTTCGATAGCCGCAATGGATCCCGCCCCCGCAAGATATTATCACACGAGACTCGACACCGCGGATAATCTCGACATAAAGACTATTGAAGCCGTGCTCGGCGTTGCGCTCGATACTGCATTCCTCTTCGACGAAAAGGGTCTTTCAAACTGATTGTTTGTATATTATAGCCAAATATGCCGCCTGTTTTTCAATAATTATAACAAAAATAGGCGGCACTGTTAATTTTTACTGTAATAATTCAAATTAATATGTTATAATAATTCAGTCTAAAGAGCAGCGGAACTGCGGCGCAGCATAATTCGATTTTGTGCGCTTCCGCTTTAAAAACGAAAGGGGATTTAACCTTCATGAAGAAAAAGATCTATGCCGTATGCGCGCTCGTGCTTGTGGCCGCAATGTTCTTCTCGTTCGCGGCTTGCGATGCCGGCACTACCGACACTGAGGAGACCACAGTCACCGCGATGTCAGAGATGCCCGTTGGCAAAGAGGCAATGGTCAACTATTACAACAGCGTCATAAACGCCGTCAAGGTCAAGAAGCCCGCTGTTAAGAAATTCCAGAGCACGGAGAACGTCTCGAACGTTATCTGCGGCACAGAGGACGGCGAGCGCAACACCCTGCTCGAAAAGTCCGTTCCCACGCTCAAGAAGTTTATCTTCGACGGCACGAAGAAAGCTTTTGAAGAGAGCAGAAACGCCGAGACAAAGTACGGCGACGATCTGACAGCCCTCTTCCCCGTATCCGGCGAGAGCTGGTCGAGCCGCCTCACCGCAGCTGATGTTGAGTCCGCGGAGATAGAGGCAAACGACGACAACAGCCAGCGCACCCTGACCCTCGTCATCAAAGAGCCCAGCGTCGACCTCGTCAAGAAGGCGTTCAACCTCGGCTCCGAAGAAGACAGAGCGGCGGCAGTCAAGGAGTTCAGAGATAAGCTCAAGGGCTACCTCAGCTTCACCGATATCGAGTCCCTGACCTACACCGAGTGCAAGATAATCTGCGTCATCAACACGAAAGACAACACCGTTGCTTCCGTCGAGTACATAAGAACCGAGAAGATCACGACCACGATAACCGGCGAGGGCACCCTTGCCGAGATAGGCACTCTTCCCTGCTCGTTCGAGTACACCTACGGCGACAAGTACGAGATGGACTGGACCGATCCTTCGACCACGACCACGACCACTGCCGAGGCAGACTAACAAAAACTGAAGTGAGTCCTCCGAGGCAGCTCGGGGGACTTTTCATTTGGCAACTGGGGGTATGAATTTGTTTTCACGGATAAACAGCATGGGGCTTTTCGGCATGGACAGCTACATGGTTCAGGTCGAGGCGGATCTCTCACAGGGGCTGCCGAGATTTGATATAGTCGGACTGCCCGACGCCGCGATAAGCGAGGCGAAAAACAGAGTCCGCTCGGCGATAAAGAACACGGGATTTGCCTTCCCCGTCAGCCGCATCACGGTGAACCTGGCTCCTGCGGACACGCGCAAGGAGGGCTCGGTATATGATCTGCCGATTCTCATGGCTCTGCTCAAAGCCGGCAGACAGATAAACTTTGACTCCGACAACATGGCGTTCATCGGCGAAGTCGCGCTCGACGGACTCGTCCGCCGCGTCGACGGCGCGCTGCCCATGGTCATAACCGCCGCAAAGAACGGAATAAAGACTGTATTTGTCCCGACGGAAAACGCGGCAGAAAGCTCGGTCGTTCAGGGCATTGAGGTTATACCCGTGCGAAGCGTCGAGCAGCTGATAAAGCACCTGCGCTCCGAGGAGACAATAGCTCCCGCGAAGTTCGACGATTTCAGAGACAGCTACGCCCCGGACGAATTTGCGCCGGACTTCCGCGATGTCAGAGGTCAGGCAGAGGTAAAACGCGCGCTCGAAATAGCCGCCGCAGGCGGTCACAATATAATCATGGTCGGCCCGCCCGGCTCGGGCAAAAGTATGCTCGCAAAGCGCCTGCCGTCTATTTTGCCGGACATGACATTTGAAGAGAGCCTTGAAACGACGAAGCTCTATTCCGTCGCGGGCGCGTTGCCCGAGGGCGTATCTCTGATGACCCAACGTCCGTTTCGCTCGCCGCACCATACCGTTTCGCCCGCAGGACTTTCGGGCGGCGGCACTATTCCGCGCCCGGGCGAGATATCATTGGCGCACAACGGCGTGCTGTTTTTAGACGAGCTGCCGGAGTTTTCGCGTCAGGCGATGGAGGTTCTGCGCCAGCCGATGGAGGACTCAAAAATAACAATTTCGCGCGTCTCCGCGTCGCTGTCATATCCGTGCTCGGCGATGATAGTCTGCGCGATGAATCCGTGTCCCTGCGGATATTACGGCCACCCGACCCGCCGATGCACCTGCACCCAGCAGTCGGTTCAGCGATATCTTTCGCGTCTTTCGGGTCCCCTGCTCGACAGGCTGGATATTCATATCGAGGTGCCGCCCGTTGAGTTCGCGAGCCTGTCCGGCACCTCGCAGGAGGAGTGCTCCGCGGATATCAGAAAGCGCGTCAACGCGGCTCGCGCCATTCAGACCGAGCGCCTCAAGGGCAGCGGCATTTCGTGCAACGCAAAGATGGACGCAGCGCAAACGAAAAAATTCTGCCGCCCGACTCCCGAGGGCATGATCCTGCTCGAAAGAGTGTTCGAAAAGCTCGAACTGTCCGCGAGGGCGTATGACAAAATACTGCGCATCGCGCGCACTGTCGCCGACCTTGACGGCAGCGAGACCGTGAACTCCGACCACATCTCCCAGGCGGTGCAGTACCGCTCGCTTGACAGAACGCTGTGGAGAAATGTGAAGTGAGACGGCGGACTATAGATTATAGATCACAGACTTATAGATAAAGCCCCCTCTCGGCGGGGGCTTTTGCCGCTCTACGGCGCGAGTGCTGCTTCTTTGAGGCTCGGTAGGGTGCGGCGACCCGACGCACCGCTGCCGCCGTCGGCAGCACAAGCTTTTTGCCAAACGACGGCATGCGGACAAGCCCATCTATATGTAAAACACGAGGTGGGACGGGGATGACAGATAATGTCTCACAGGGCTTTTTGCTGTTAAAATAAAAAACGGCTAAAAATCGTTGTTTGTTCACATAATAATTGAAATTTATCTCAATTTCGTCTACAATAACCGTTGGTATTTGTGATATAATCGAAACGGAAGATGGAGAATAGTATCCATCGGAAAGGTGAAAGGAAAAAATATGGATTTCAACGGTCAGAAATGCCCTGCCTGCGGCAGGAACTTCGATCACGATGACGATATAGTCGTCTGCCCGGTCTGCGGCACACCTCAGCACCGCGCGTGCTGGGACGAGAGGGGCGAATGCGTCAATGCATCGCGCCACGCCGAGGGCTATGTCTGGCAGCCTGAGGCTTCCGGTTACAGAGCCGAGCCCCAGCCGGAGGAGCAGACGGAAAATAAGCAGGGTGCGCAGGTCTGCCCCATTTGCGGCGCGGAAAACGACCCGAATTCGCTCAGCTGCACAAATTGCGGCGCGCCCCTGTCTGCTGGCGGCGCTCAGCCGTTCAACCCGTTCTTCAACGCGGGCGAGGCGGGCAACCCGTTCCTCTACGGCGTAACAATAGACCCGGAGAGCGAGATAGACGGCGCGAAGGTCAAGGATATCGCCTGCACGGTTCAGTCGGCAAGCGCGAGATATATCCCGAAGTTCAAGGCAATGGCGGACGACAAAAAGAAAATAACCTTCAACTGGGCGGCGTTTTTCTTCAGCCCCTACTGGCTGTTCTTCCGCAAGCTCTGGAAAGCGGGACTCATCTTTATGGGTCTGATGCTCGCCGTGGCTCTGCCGTTCACTTCAAAAGTTGAGGCGTTCACAACCGCATATCAGGCGTATTCGGAGGCGATATACACCTCGGCTCCGGCTGCGGATGTGACGACGGCACTTGAGAATGCGGCGTCGGCAATGCTCCCGGTTCTCCCGATGCTCGGCATACAGATTGTTCTGCACATTGTCGCCGGATTTATCGCGAATCCTCTCTATAAGCGCAGCGTAGTGGCAAAGGTCAAGAAGCTCCGCGCCGAGTTCCCCGATGATCGCGCATTTGAGGCGGCGACGATGAGAAAGGGCGGAACATCGATTTTACTTGCTTTTACGGGCTATATAGGTTATTATATAGTATACAATCTGCTGTTGTATTTAGTAGAGATGCTTATAAAATAAAAGAAAGGTTTGGTGCAAAATGAAAGTCAAAAAGGCTATTATTCCTGCGGCAGGTCTCGGCACAAGAGTTCTCCCCGCATCCAAGGCAGTTCCGAAGGAGATGCTCAATATAGTCGACAAGCCGGCTATCCAGTATCTCGTTGAAGAGGCTGTTGCGGCGGGCATCGAGGATATACTCATCATAACCAACCGCGGCAAGGGAGTTATCGAAGACCACTTCGACCATTCTTTCGAGCTGGAGGCAAATCTCGCCGGCAAGAAGAACAAGGAAAAGATCTACGAAGAGGTCAAGGCTGTTGCAAACCTTGCAAATATATATTTTATCCGCCAGAAGGAGACAAAGGGCCTCGGCCATGCTATCCTCTGCGGCAAGAGCTTCGTCGGCGACGAGCCGTTCGCGGTTCTCTACGGCGACGATGTCACCGTCAGCGACGATCCGGTAACTGCTCAGCTGTGCAGAGCATATGAGAAGTACGGCAAGGGCGTTGTCGGCGTCAAGGAAGTTCCCGACGAGCTCATTTCGATGTACTGCTCGCTCGATGTCACTCCTCTTGAGGGACGCGCAATGAGCTGCCACAAGATCATCGAGAAGCCCACTCCCGAGCAGGTCATGTCGAACTATGCTATTCTCGGCAGAGTCGTTCTCCCGCCCGAGGTGTTCGGTATGCTCGAAAAGGGACTGACTACTGTTAAGCCCGGCGAGGAGCTTTATTTGACCGATGTCATGAGCGAGCTCGGCGCAAGAGGCGATCTCGTTGCTTATGATTTCGACGGAATCCGTTACGACATGGGCAACAAGCTCGGCATCATGAAGGCAAACTGTGAAGTTGCCCTCAAGCATCCCGAAATCGGCGAGAGCTTCAAGGCTTATCTCAAGGAGCTCGTCAAGACCCTCGACTGATAAATAACAGCACAACAAAGTAAGGAGCGCATATGCGCTCCTTTTTTGATGGGTGGGGGTTGCGTTTGCGGTAATGTAGCAGATAATATCCGACCATGCCACACACGTTTTGCTTATTACTTTGAGCAAGCCAAAAGCCTCCGCATGATATCACACGGAGGCTTTGAGTTTTTATTTTTTATTTTACCTGCTTTATCTTGTTGCCGGAGACGAGGAACGCGTGCTCGGAAATTTCCATCATCGGGGTATCGTTGACGGAATCGGTATAGAAATTGTCGATTATCGTATCGGGATACATCTCCTTGAACAGCTCGACCTTTCTGCCGCGGAAGCAGAGGTCGGTTATGTGCGCGTTGCCGTCAGTGCGCGAGCAGATATAATTCTTGATGTTGAGCCTGTGCATGACATCGTCGAGCAGAACCTCGGGGCTCGCGGAGATTATTATATCGTCATCCTGCCTCTGGCGGAAATAGAACGGCTTTATCTTGTGGATATTCGTATCCCAGAACTCGGTGACGAGCGCGTCGAAATCCTCGATGCTGTTATAATAGTCGGTAACGACGTCGGAATACTGCTCCAACGCTTCCTCGGCGTTTATCGTGCCCTTTGTGTATTTGTAGAGCCCGTTGATAACGTCGGGAATGTACTTGACGAGCGAGGGGTCTTTCTTGAAAAGAAAGATAAACAGATCAATAAAGCTCTCGCCGTCGTAGATGGTGTTGTCAAAATCATAAACATTCATTTTCATTTTCTCCTTGTTCGGGAAGCTCTGCACACATCCCGGATTTATTTTCTCCGTCAAAGAATACCATAATTTTAACTGTTTGTAAAGACTTCCAAAGACGCCCCGTGCGATTGACTAAACGGGATTTAGTTGGTATAATGGTATAAGGTATGTATGAAAATACGAAAGGACGAAAAAACGATGATTAAGATCGCTCCTTCAATGCTCGCAGGCGACTTCTCCCAAATGGGAGAGCAGGCCGCAATGATAGAAAAGGCCGGCGCGGACTGGCTCCATCTCGATGTGATGGACGGGCATTTTGTGCCCAACATAACCTTCGGCGCGCCGATCATAAAAAGTATCCGCGGCAAAAGCTCGCTCGTCTTTGATGTTCACCTGATGATAAGCGAGCCGCTCAGGTATATCCCCGATTTTGTGAAAGCGGGCGCGGATGTTATCACATTCCACATCGAGTCGGATTCCCCGGTCGACGAGACTATCGACCTCATCCGCTCGTCGGGCTGCAAGGCGGCACTCTCCGTCAAGCCCGGCACTCCCGTTGAGAGCGTTTTTCCCTATCTCGACAAGCTCGACATGGTGCTCATCATGACTGTTGAGCCCGGCTTCGGCGGTCAGAAGTTCATGGCAGACATGATGCCGAAGATAAGCGCGCTGCGCGAGGAGTGCGAGAAGTGCTCGATTGATATTGAGATTCAGGTCGACGGCGGCATATCCGCAAAGACCATTGAAGAGCCCGCCCGCCGCGGCGCGACCGTCTTTGTCGCGGGAAGCGCGGTTTTCGGCGCGAACGACCCCGCAAAGGCGATAGCCGAGATGAAAGATATCGCCGCAAACTGTCAATAATCAATTGCCGGAAAGTTTTTTCAGCGCGTTGCCCTCGGCTATGCACCGCCAGTGCTCCCGGGTGTGCGAAGCGGCGGCAATGGAATTTATCTGCGCGCCGAACTCGCTGAGAATATGCTCCGGCGCGTCGGAAATGCTCTCGCCGAGAAGCAGGCGGTAGACGCCGCCGGACTCATACAGTTCGCTGTTTTCAAGGCTTCTGCCGAGCGCGTGCGCCGCGTCCATAACATCGTCCAGAGAGCCGAACTCATAGACCGCCGTGTTCTCCCCTTTCTTTATCGACGGGGGCTGGCGGACTCCGCGGCTGCCGTCCGAACAGAGGGTGAATTTCAAAACGCATCCTCCCCTGCCTGCGGGCACCGCTTCGATTATCATCCGCCCGCTCGGGTCGATGTCGCGCTTGAGTTCGTGACCCGCTCTGTCGAGCAGAGTCCAGACCACGCGGCGCGTCTCAATATTCGAGTAGTCCATTTGCTCGTATGTAATATTGAGCGCATCCATGTCTCGCGCCGAAAGCTCGATTGTTATCCTATTTTCAGTCGGCGCCTGTATCTTCAAAGCGCATCCCCTCCTTAATAAACAGAAAGTTCTCTGCCTTATATAATATTACGCGCCCCCGCGGCGTGCAATGCAAAATTTTTGCCAGCGCAATAAGCCGGCAAACGGAAAGGTTGGTTTTATGGCAAGATTCAAACGCATAAAAGCGCCTAAAAGTCCCTATATGAACTATCTGCTCATGCTCGCCGCACCCGCTATAGTCAGCTGGTATTACTACGGCGCGCTCGCATTCAGGGCGATACTTACGGGAATTATAAGCGCGGTCGCCGTTGAGGCAGTCGCGCTGCTGATAATGAAAAGGAAGCTAAACTGCCTGTCGGATATGCACGCGGTGTTCACGGGCTTCGCCATCGCTATGCTTCTGCCCGCCACCGCACCGATCTGGCTGATAGGCGCGGGCGCTGCGTTCGCAATTCTCGTTGCAAAGATTCCGTTCGGTCCGGCGCACAAGGCCCCGTTCGTGCCCGCTGCGGCAGGCATGGCATTTCTGACCGTCTGCTTCCCCGACGAGGTTTTCAAATATCCCGCCATCGACTCGGCGTCGTTCGATGTCTTTGACGCGGGCTCGTCCCTCGCCGCTCAGCTGAGCGCGGGCGGAATACAGCATGTGAACTCCGTCGGCATAATGTCGATGATATCCGGCAATGTCGCCGGCCCGCTCGGCACCTGCTGCGCGGTCGCGCTGCTCGGCTCATGCGCTCTGCTCACCGCAGGAAAGCCGAAGAGGCTCTTCAATGTCCTCGGACTTTTGACCGTCTGCTCGCTGCTTGCGGTAATTTTCCCGCGCGGATCGTTTTCAAGACCGGTATCCCTGCTCACGGAGCTCTGCGCAGGCAGCCTGCTCTTCTCGGGCATATTCTTTGTAACCGACCCCGGCACGAGCCCGAAGCACCCGCTGACAAGATTTATCTACGGCGCGTTCGCCGGAATAATCTGCATGATACTGCGCTACTTCGGAACGTTTGAGGACGGCACCTGCTTCGGCATCCTGCTCACCAACGCTTTCTGGCCGATAGTTGACAGCACGCTGAGAAAAATCGGCTACCACAAGTTCATTGAAAAGTCGATGGCAAAGAGCGCGGAAAAGAGAAAACAGAAAGCAGCATTAAAGGGAGGTGAGCCGGCATGAGTTCAGGCAGAAAATACTCATTCTCCGACGCGCTGTTCAGCAGCACGTTCATTCACAACCCGGTGCTCATCCAGGCGGCCGGACTCTGCGCGATAGTCGCAGTCGCGACGACGCTCAAGACGGCGGTCCTGCTCGCGGCGGCGTTCTTCCCGGTGCTCATTATAACGCAGGTCTTCGCCTGCCTCGCGCTCAAAAGAGTCCCGAGATGGATAAGAGTCGCGATATATCTGCTCATCGGCACGGCGATAATTGCCGGAATCATATACGCAATTGATACTTTTATGCCCGAAATCAGCCTCGGCGCGGGTATATATCTCGCCCTGACGGCGGCAAACTCGATAATCGCCCTGCACTGCGAGAAGCTCGCGGTCAAGACCGACCTGCGCCATGCGTTCTTTGACTCCGTGGCAACGGCGCTCGGCTATGCAGCTGTTATTATCCCCGTCGGCGCACTGCGCGAAATGATAGGCTCATCCACCATATGGGGCGCAAATATCAAAGTCCCGATGACCTTCCCGGCGATTCTCATGCCGTTCGGCGGATTTTTGTTCCTCGCGTTCTTCGCCGCCGCGCTCAAGGCGCTGATAAACAAGCGCTTCCCCGAGCACTCGGCAGAGACCGAGATGAAGATAAAGAAAACTTCCGTCATAGTCAGCAAGAAGAATCTTCCCGAGGATCTGGCTCCCGCCAAGGCTGAGGAAGCTCCCGCAGAAGAGGAAAAAGAGACTGCCAAAGCAGAAGAGACTGTTGAGGCGGAAGAGACTGTCGAAGTCGAAGAGACCGTTGAAGCCGAAGACCCCAAAGAGGACGACTTGGCACACTTTGAGCCGCTCGACGGCAAGGGCAAATTTGACCTTTCCGATATCTTCGCCAAAGACGACGAAGACGAAGATGACAAGGACTACGGCTCGGTGTTCAACCGCCTGTTCGACGAAGCAAAGGATTTTGACTCCGACGAGAAGAAGGAGGGAGACAAATGAACATGACCTGGTTTTTTGATTTGCTCTCCACAGCACTCTACACAGTGTTCATTCAGAATCTCGTCTTCAACGGCGGATACGCGGCGAGCGAAGCTCTTATGCTCGCGAAGAAGCCGCGCAGACTCTGGATGTTCTCGGCGATGATCGCATTTTTCTCGACCGTCACGGCACTCGCCTGCCGCGCGCTCGAAATGATACCGGTGCTCAGCACCCTGCCCTCGGCACTGCATTTTGCAATGTTCAGCGGCGTGCTTATCGTAGTTTTCCTGATAACCGGACTCATACTCAAGCTCGCCCTCGGCGCGACCGAGAAGTTCCTCGGCACGCTCGGCATGGCGGCGCTCAACACCCTTGTGCTCGCAACTCCCCTGCTCAACCGCAGCGCTGCTTATACCCTGCCCGAGAGCATCGGCTCCGGCATCGGCGCGGGTCTCGCGTTCATTCTCGCGGCGACGCTCATATGCAAGGGTCTGCACATAATCTCGCAGAATCAGGATATGCCCAAAGCCTTCCGTGGCACTCCGGCGGCGTTCGTCTACGTCGCGCTGCTCTCGCTCGCGTTCTCCGGCTTCTCGGGCAGCTCCCTGTTCTCATAATTAATTAAAAAATTCCGACGCCGACGGGTGATGTCATGCCCGCCGCGCGGCACAGAGGATGATGAAAAATGGCAAAACGCAGCAAATATGACAAGTATTTTTCTCCCGGCACTCACAGGAGCATAACCGCGTTCAGCAAGCACGCGGCAGGCGGCTCGAAGCGCCGCAAGAGCTACACCGAGCGCAGGCGCAATAAGATAGTCGGAATAGTCCTCGCGTGCATTCTCGGCGCGGCTGTTGTCTTCACTGCGGCGTTTTTCGTCACCGATACGCTCCTCGGCATCTCCGACGCGAATATCGAAACCACGCAGAAGGCCGAAAAGGACAACAAAGGCAACAAAGACAAGAACAACAAAGGCGGCAAGAACGACACGACCGCTCCCGCCGACAATCAGCAGACTTCAGCTGAAATAAAGGCGCGCGTCGGCAATGTCTCCCTGCTCGCGGGCGGCAGCGGACTCGACCAGTTCGTATCCTCGCTCAAGAGCGCGGGTCAGAACGCCGTTGTCATCGATTTCAAAGACGCGTCCGGCTATCTCAGCTATCCCTCGTCTATAGCGGCTGTAAAAGACAAAGCTCCGTCATCAAAGGCTCAGGCGAACGCCGCCGAGAGCGTCAAGAAAATTCAGCAGTCCGGCATAAAAGTCGTTGCGCGCATATACTGCTTCAAAGATACCCAGATGCCGCGCATTGACCGCACCATGGCTGTTCACTACAACAAAACTCAGATGATCTGGCTCGACAACGAGGCTTCCAAGGGCGGCAAGCCGTGGCTCAACCCCTATTCGCAGACGGCTCAGAACTATCTGCTCGAGGTCGTCAAAGAAGTGAAGAACCTCGGCGTTGATGCAATACTTCTCGACGGCGTGCAGTTCCCCGACTTAAATTCTAACGTTGCGACATTTGACGGCGAGGGCTCGGTATCGAGAAACGCCGTGCTCGTGAACTTCGTCAACTCCTGCGTCTCCGCGTGCTCCGGCACTCCCGTTATCTGCGCGATGAAGGGCGAAGCGGCTGCGGGCGGCAGCAGCGATATATACAACGGCTCTCTCTGGAGCGCGAACGCCTCCGCTTTTGCGGTCGATCTCAGCTCCCTCAAGGCGGACGCCCAGCGCAATTTCCCCGCCTCGAAGAAGGTCATTGAAATGAAGAGCTCGGCTTCAAACACCGACAGCACATATATCCTCACGAAATAAAGGCAGATTTAAATGCATTTTATCCCCTACAACTCGAGAAAAAAATATCATCTCTCGCCCGGCGCGGCTGTGCGCTCGGGTGAGGATATGATTTTCAGGATAGTTCTGCCCCGCTCGGAGCAGTGCAGCGCGGTTCGCCTCATTCTTGAGACGGACGGCGGCGAGAGAGAATATTTTTCTTTCTCGTGGGAGCGAATGCAGGGCGAAAACGAGGAATGGTGGCGGCTCGAGACCGCCGCACCCGAAAACGCGGGGATAGTCTGGTACTTTTTTGAATACGACACCCCGTGGGGCACAAAAAAAATATCACTTGAATCTAATGGAAATGCCGTCATCGGCGAGGGCTCGCGCTGGCGGCTGACCGTATGCCGCGAAAACTGCGACACGCCCCTGTGGCTTCGCGGCGGCACAATGTATCAGATATTCCCGGACAGGTTCTGCCGCTCCGGCAAAACTCCCCTGCCCGAGAACAAGCCGGCGGCGGAATATCACTCCCGCTGGGGCGAAGAGCCCGACTGGGAGCCCGACTCCGACGGAAAAATTGAAAAATACGACTTTTTCGGCGGCGACCTCAAGGGCATCGAAGAGAAGCTCGGCTATCTCGAGAGCCTCGGCGTCACCTGCATATATTTGAACCCGATTTTCTCCGCGCGCTCGAACCACCGATACGACACGGGCGACTACATGAAAATCGACCCGATGCTCGGCACAGAGGAGGATTTCAAATCCCTCTGCAAAAGCGCCGAAGAGCACGGAATAAAAATTCTGCTCGACGGCGTGTTCAGCCACACTGGCGCCGACAGCAGATATTTTGACAAATTTTCGTCTTACGGCGGCAAGGGTGCATATTGCGACAAAAATTCTCCCTACCGTTCGTGGTATAATTTTCGTTGCTGGCCGGACGATTACGCCTGCTGGTGGGGCGTTGACATCCTGCCGGAGCTCAATGAGACCGATCCGGGCGTACTGGCGTTTCTGACCGGCGAAAACGGCGTTGCACGGCACTGGCTCAAGCTCGGCGCGTCGGGCTGGCGGCTCGACGTGGCGGACGAACTACCCGACGAATTTCTCGACCGCTTCCACGAGGCGGTCAGAAAAGAGAAAAAAGACGCGTTTATCTACGGCGAGGTCTGGGAGGACGCGACCGACAAGATAAGCTACGGCCACCGCCGCAGATATCTCGAGGGCGGCGAGCTGGACAGTGTGATGAACTATCCGTTTGCAAACGCTGTTATAGATTTTGTCCGCACGGCGAACGCGGAAGAGCTCCGCGAATGCGTTGAAAACATAGTCGAACACTATCCCCGCGTGTCGCTCGACACGCTGATGAACCATATCGGCACCCACGACACGGTACGCGCCATAACGCGGCTCGGACGCGGCGATATCGGGCGCCCCGAAAACGGGCGCGACAGGGGTATTTTGACAGACGAACAATATCGAAGGGGCATTTGTCTTTTGAAGCTCGCCTCGGTTTTGCAGTTCACGCTCCCCGGCGTTCCCTGCGTCTATTACGGCGACGAGGCCGGGCTCGCGGGCGGCGAAGATCCGTTCAACCGCGCCTGCTTCCCCTGGGAAAACGAAAACGCGGAGCTGCTCGACCACTACAGAACACTCGGCAGGATAAGAAAGCTCTGTCCCGCGTTTATCGACGGAGAGTTCAACTGCATATCCTCGGCGCTCGGCTGCATCGCATATGAGCGCAATTCCGAATCGGGCAGCGCGCTGATAATCGCAAACGCAAACTGCCACGGGATAGAATACACGGTCCCCGAACGCTGGCGGGGCGCATCCGCGCTCTTCGGCAGCGCCGCCGACGGACTCAATGTCCCGCTCGGCGCATATTCGGCGGCAATACTTTATAAATAATCGGAGGTGATCGTATGGCGAAAAGAAAGGGAATGAAGTTCCGCACAACGCAGGAGAAAAAGACGAAGCAATTAAGACTTTTCGTGCTCGGATTCGTCGGCTTTCTGCTCGCGTTTGCCCTCGTCTCTGTAGCCTATATGTTCAAATCGCATCATCTCTCAATGAACGACCTGTTCCCGGAAAAGGAAGTTGAATCCTCCGACGGGAGCACCGACGAGGCTATCGCGCCGCTCGGCGGCAAGGCGACATTTATGTTCGCCTGCGTCTCGGACGAAAAAGATGAGCTGTATTTTGTCGCCGCGGTCAACGCCGATCTCGACTCGGGCGAGGTGCGCGTGTGCGCCTTTGATCCGAATACTTCGGCGGATATCTCCGGCAACAAAGACAGTCTTATGGGTCACTACAAGACCGGCGGCTCAAAAGAGCTCAAGAAAGCGGTCGACTCCCTCTGCGGATTCACCGCGGACAAATACGCCGTCTCGACCGCGAATCAGTTCAAGAATGCCATCAACGTGCTTTCCGGCGCGCAGATATCCGTGCCCGAGCGCATAAGCTATAAGACAAAGGAGCTGTCGCTCTCGCTCATGCCCGGCAACCAGACCGTCAAGGGCGAGACGCTGCTCAAATATTTCCGCTACTGCCTGACCCCATCGGGCGGCGGAGCGCAGAAGCAGGGCGAACTGCTCTGCGTGCTTTTCTCGCAGTATATCAACAAGACCTATCTTGCCTCCGGGCGCAACTATTTCTCGCAGATAATCGACTCTTTGGACACCGACATATCAATAGTCGATTTCTCGCGCTGTGAGCGCACTCTCTCTGCGATGGCGGCGGGAGATATAAAATATACATCCGTTTCTTCCGCCGGCGAGCTGACCGTTACGCCCGGCAAGCGCGGAAAATAACCGTTTATAAAACAAGGGGGCGGTCATTTGGCAAGAAAGCTTCTGTGTCCTGCGGCGCTTCTGCTGGCGCTGACGCTCATATTCACCGGGTGCTCGGTGAAAAAGGTGAACAATATACCTTCATCCGAACAAGTGTCTGCGTTCGGCGACTTCAAGCACTACTTCGGCGAACTTAACGAGAACGAGAAACGCGCATACAACGCCATTCTCCGCGACATTGAGTCGTTTCCCGAGGAAATTGAAATTCCCGAGCTCAACAACGAAGAGCTCGAAAAAGTCTGGCTCGCCGTTATGTACGACAACCCGGAGCTGATAATGCTCGGGCGCGAATGTATGCTCGTCTCGAGGGACCGCAAATTCTGGTTCAGCTGCGAATACGCCATGACCAAAGACGAGTATGAGCAGAAAAAGGCCGAGCTTCAGACAAAAGCGGATGCGCTCGGCGCAAAGATAGTCAAAGAAACTTCTGATTTTGCCAAGGAACTGCTTATCCATGACGCGATAATCGACTCGTGCAAATATACCGACTCCGACAAGCTCATTGCAAGCTCCGCTTACGGCGTGCTCGTCAACGGCTCCGCCTCCTGCGAAGGATACGCAAAGGCGGCGAAGCTCCTGCTCGACAAGGCGGGAATAGAAAACTATGTCATCACCGGCACGGCGAAGCGCGAGGACGGCGCGAGCGAGGGACATATGTGGAATGTCGTCTTTATCGACGGCAAGCCGTATAACCTCGACCTCACCTGGGACGATCCCATCGGCGAGGGAGTGACGCAGAACAAACGCTATGCCTATTTCAATATTACGGACGAAGAGATACTGAAAACCCACACGTTTTCCGATGCGTCCGCCTGCTGCACCGCGACGGAGAACAACTATTTCGTCAAACTCGGCAGGCAGTTCGACGGCTACAATGCCGAGACGAAAACCGCTCTTTCAAATATGTTCGGCGGGCATAAATCGGGCGACAAACTCGACGTCAGGTTCTCTTCCGAAGACGCTTATCAACGCGCCATTGATGGACTGCTGAAAAAAGAGGAGATCTACAGACTCCTCAGCATCGCCGACGCGGGCAAGGGCGGATTTTCAACAACGCAGATTAATTATATCGCCGACGACACCCACTGTGTCATCGAATTTATTCTCGTATAACCGGGGTGAAATGATGGATAAAAAGAGAATCGAGGCGGCTGTACGCGAGATACTTGCGGCGGTCGGCGAGGATCCGGACAGAGAGGGTCTTGTCGAAACGCCCGCGCGGGTCGCCAGAATGTATGAAGAGATTTTCTCGGGGCTCGAGGACGACCCGAAACGCCATGTCAAGCTCTTCAACGAAGAGAAAAACGAAGAGATGGTCATTGTCCGCGACATCCCGATGTATTCGATGTGCGAACACCATCTTCTGCCGTTCATCGGCAGGGCGCATATAGCATATATCCCGCGCGACGGCAAAGTTATCGGCCTGTCGAAGCTCGCGAGGATAGTTGACAGCTTCGCGCGCAGGCCCCAGCTCCAGGAGAGGCTCACTTCGCAGATTGCGGACTTCCTTGACGAACAGCTCGACCCGCTCGGCGTGGCGGTCGTTATCGAGGCGGAACACCTGTGCATGACGATGCGCGGAGCGCGTGCGTCGGGTGCGCAGACGAGGACTTCCGCTCTGCGCGGCACGATGCGCTCGGACGCGAGGGCGCGCGCCGAGGCAATATCACTTCTGACAAAATAAGGCGATACTATGGAGAGATTTATTTTTGATACCTCCTCCCACACCCTTGTGTGCGGGATACTCAATATAACTCCCGATTCCTTTTCGGACGGCGGCAAATGGGACGAGCCGCAGAAGGCACTTGAGCACGCGCTCGAGATGCAGGCGCTCGGCGCGGATATCATCGATGTCGGCGCGCAGTCGACCCGCCCCGGCTCAACAAGGCTCTCCGCCGACGAAGAGAACGCGAGGCTCATTCCGGTGCTCGATCTGTTAAAGGGCAGGATAACCGTTCCGATAAGCGTTGACACATTCTATCCCGAATGCGCGCGCACGGCTCTCACGCACGGCGCGAAGATAATCAACGATGTCAGCGGAGAAGCGAGCGACGAGATGGCGAAGGTCGTCAGCGAATTCGGCGCGGGGTGGATAATCATGCACAATCCCGCCGGCGCGGACGCAGTCCCCGTCTATGAAAACGGGGTCTCAGACGATGTGCTCGACTTTTTCGGCAGAGCCGCGAGGGTCGCAAAATCGCACGGGATACCGGCGAGCAGCCTCTGCTTCGACCCGGGAATCGGCTTTGCAAAAAGCTACGAGGACAACCTGCGCCTGATAAGGGATATCGGGAAGATAAAGACCGACGGCAGCGCGCTGATGTCCGCCGCGTCGCGAAAGCGCGTTATCGGCACGGCATCGGGCGAGACAGACGCCGCAAAGCGCGACCCGGGAACGGTGGCGCTGCACACGGCGAGCATATTGAACGGCGCAGATGTTATCCGCGCCCACGATGTGTTCTCCGCCGTCCAGTCGGCGCGCGTCGCGGACGCACTGAAAAAGATATACGGGGAGGCAGACGGTGGATAAGATAATTATAAATTCGCTTCGCCTCTTCGCCTATCACGGGGTCAATCCCGAGGAGCAGGAGGACGGGCAGTTCTTCATTCTCGACATTGAGGCGGATATTCCGCTTTCAAAAGCCGGCGAGAGCGACGATTTAAATGACACCGTCAGCTACGCGCAGATGATAAAATGCGCGCGCAGGGTGTTTTCCTCACAGAAGGACAAGCTCATTGAGCGTGCCGCGCGGCGTGTTGCCGACGCACTGCTCGAAGAATTTCCGCCCATTGAGGGCGTGAGAGTGACCTGCAAAAAGCCGGACGCGCCGATGAAGGCGGATTTCGGCTTCGCCGCGGTCAGCATTTACAGGGAAAGAAAATAAAAACATAAAACGGGCAAGAAACATCAAGCGAAAGGACTGTAGATTTTATGGCAAACTGTATGCAGGCAGTTATAGGGATCGGTTCAAACATGGGGGACAGACTGAAGAACATAAACGGCGCTGTGCGCTCTCTGTCCCGCCTGCCAAAGACGAAAATAACGGCGTGCTCCCACGTCTATGAGACCCGCCCGGTCGGATATGAGGCGCAGCCGCTGTTTTACAACGCCGCAATAATAGTGGAGACGGAGCTGTCCGCGCAGATGCTGCTCGGCGCATGCCTCGGCATCGAGGGAGCTTACGGCCGCGTGAGGACGATAAAAGACGGACCGCGCGTGCTCGACCTCGACCTGCTGCTCTATGAGGGCATGAAGAGCGAGAGCTTTCTGCTCACCCTGCCCCACCCGAGAATACACGAGCGCGCTTTCGTGATGGTTCCGCTGCTCGATCTGTTCCCGTCCGGCAGAGCGCCCGGACTCTTCTTCCTGCCGGCTCTTCACGAGATCGGCACGGACGGCGTTGAAAGAATAAACGAAGAGATAACTCTTCCCGAATAAAGAACGAGGTGTACCAATGAAATACGACGTAGTTATCATCGGCGCGGGCCCTGCCGGAATATTCACGGCCATTGAGCTTATCCGCAAGGGCGCGAACAAGAAAATTATGATGGTTGAAAAGGGTCAGCCGATTGAAAAGCGCCGCTGCCCCAAATCGAAGACCAACAAGTGCGTCAACTGCAAGCCCTATTGCCACATAACGACCGGGTTCTCCGGCGCGGGCGCATTCTCGGACGGCAAGCTGTCCCTGAGCCCCGAGGTCGGCGGTCAGCTCCCCGAGCTCATCGGCTACGATGTGGCGCAGAAGACTATTGAATATGCCGACAGCATCTATCTCGAGTTCGGCGCGGACACCCATGTTGAGGGCGTCGGACGCGAAGAGGAAGTCAAGGAGATAAGAAAGCGCGCGATAAAAGCGGGTCTTCGCCTCGTTGACTGCCCGATACGCCACCTCGGCACCGAAAAGGCGCAGGATATATACTATGCCATCGAGCAGTATCTCATCGAAAACGGCGTTGACATGCTCTTCGGCTACGAGTGCGACAACATAATTCTTGAGGGCGACCAGTGCAAGGGCGTCTATGTCCGCAAGGGCGACGAGAACATAGAGATCTTCGCGGATCACACGGTCATCGCGACCGGACGCCGCGGCGCGGACTGGCTCGAAAAGCTCTGCGCTCAGCATGATATCTCCCATCAGCCCGGCACGGTCGACATCGGCGTGCGCGTTGAGATAAGAAACGAGGTCATGGAGAAGGTCAACGATGTTCTCTATGAGTCGAAGCTCATAGGCTATCCCAAGCCGTTCAAGAACAAGGTCCGCACATTCTGCCAGAATCCCGGCGGCTTCGTCAGCCAGGAGAACTACGACAACGACCTCGCCGTTGTCAACGGGCACTCATACAAAGAGCTCAAGAGCAACAACACGAACCTCGCGATACTCTGCTCCCACAACTTCAATCAGCCGTTCAACCAGCCGATCGAATACGCACAGAAGGTCGGCGAGCTGACAAACATGCTCGGCGCGGGACATATTCTCGTCCAGCGCTACGGCGATATCCTCGACGGAAAGCGCACATGGCAGAAGGAGCTTGACCGCTCGAATGTCAGACCCACTCTCCCCGACGCCGTCGCGGGCGACATAACCGCCGCCATGCCCTACCGCGCGATGCTCAACATAATCAACTTCATCCAGGCTGTCGACTATGTTGTCCCCGGTTTCGCCGCGGAGGAGACGCTGCTCTACTCCCCCGAGCTCAAGTTCTACTCCAACCGCATCAAGATGGACGAAAACTTCGACACGAACGTCAGAGGTCTCCATTGCCTCGGCGACTCGAGCGGCTGGACAAGAGGTCTGATGATGGCGTCCGTCATGGGCGTGCTCATGGGCAGAAGCATCGCAGACAGATACAGCGAGTAAGTAAATATAAAAAACACATCACCCCCGAAGCTCACAAAAGTTTCGGGGGTGATGTGTTTTAGGTGATGATTTTAGCGAATACAATATTTCGTAATATTTTTTGTATTGCTTTTCACAATATTAAGTTATTTAACTTTAAACCTTACCCACTTCTTAACATTACTTATTTTTGTTCCAGCTGAAGTGTTTCCTGATATAACTTCTTTAAAAGATTCTTTATTTGTTTCCGTTTTAGAAAGGTAGTACGTCTCTATACGTTTCCTATCTCTATACCTATAGAGCTTATAACCTTTTGAAACCAAGACCTCCCTTGTATCCTCATTATACCAGCTGTTTCCGTGTTTACCATATATATTAAACTTCTTGCCGCCTACCGTTTCTGTTCTCCAAACAGATAATTTCTCAGTAGACCAACCGCGCACTTCCTTTTTACCACAATAGCTTCCGCTCCAAGTTCCAGCCCATGGTCCGGTTGTCCCTTTGCCGTCAGTATAACGACTATAGTTATACTGGGTATCATATTTATCGGGCACAGACTTGGAATCATCTATTTCACGGTATCCAGGCTTCTCTTCCGGTTTATTCTTCGAGTAGTCACTCCACTCTCCGTACTCTCCCCATTGGTAGGTTGAATCCTTATACTCACTGTATCCGTTGTTTTTATATCTTTCAGCCTCTGAATTACTTGTCGTAGTTTTATATGTCGTTTCATCATATGTCCACTTGCTGTAAAAAACATCGGCATTAGCTGGCTTTTCGGACTCAAGAACCCAATCGGATAAACCATTTTCTTTCCACTGAGCATAGAGCGTTATGTTGCTTGTGGAGTTAAATGTATCGCCCGAAGAAACTTTTGTTCCTCCGCTCGGCGAAGTATACCAACCTGTAAAAGTATAATAATCCTTTTGGGTCGTCGGCAGAGTTCCATAGGTATCTCCGTATTTGACCGAAATACTGCCAACCGAACTTCCTCCATTAGTATTGAACGAAACGGTATAGGTATTCTCGCGCCACTTCGCATTGAGCGTGTGGTTGCGGTCGACATTAACCGTCGAGTCCGCGGTCACTTTTTCTCCGCTGTCGGTATACCAGCCGTCAAAAGTATATCCCGGTTTTGTCGGCAGAGGAAGATTTCCGTATTTTTTGCCGTATGTAACACCAATCGGGCTGACCGCGCTGCCGCCGTTTGAGTTGAAAGACACCGTATATTCTCCTGCGGTCCAGCGCGCATAAAGCGTATGATCCTCGGAATTATTGACGGTATCGCTGCTTGTTATCTCCCTGGTATAAGCCCTCGACAAATACCATCCGGAGAAGGTATAACCGTTTCTTGTCGGCGTCGGCAGGGAGCCGTAAGGCTTCTCATAATATTTGGTCTCTGTCGTGGATCTCGATCCGTCGCCGTAATCAAACGTAACCTTTACGGGCTGCGGTCCCTTGCTGATATAGACAACAATCGTGCTGCCCTTCGGGACATTCATTCCGCCCTCCGGCGAAGTTCTGATAACAAGTCCCTCTTCGACTTCGGAATCATATATCTGTCTGAATTCAACCGTAAAGTTGCTAAGTTCCTCTTTTGCTTCGTTTTTGCTCATGCCGGCAACAACCGGAATAAACGCGATCGGCTCTGCCGTTGCATAAAATACCGTTATAGTATCGTCAACGGAAGCAACCGTTCCGCTGGGCGGATCCTGCGAGATAACCTCATTTTCCGGATACGAATCATTCTCCTCCGGCATAGGCACAACATTATTGAAGCCTGCCTGCGAGAGCGCTATAAGTGCTTCGGAGAGATCCTTGCCGACAACATTAGGAACCTCTGAGGGAGCCTGTCCCTTTGAATAATAGATTATAACCGTATCTCCGGCTTTCAGCGTGGTACCCGCCGTTATCGTATTTCCGTCTGCGGTCACGATACGGATTATTGTTCCCTTTGTCGGATATTCGCTGCTGTACTCTTCTCTGGTCTGAACATTGAGTCCCTTGCTCTGGAGATAGGCTTCGACATTCGAACTGCCAAGGAATTCTTCGTCGATTCCGAATCCGTCATAGCTTTTTCCGAATGTTATTGTTCCGTCTTCCGAGACCTCAAGCTCATAGTCCTTTTCCGAACCTGCACTCTTGTTATATCTGACAACCGATCCGATGGTCAAATATTCACCTTCACTGTGATCCTGTTCTATAACTATATTCTCGTTTTCTTCGCTGAACTTCTTTACGCCGAAATCCAGACGCAGCTGTCCATCCCTAAACTCCGGCTCGGACTTCGCCTTCTCTTCCGATTCACCGACGATATTGGGAACGCGGACGAAACCTTCTATATTGCCGGCATTAAACATTGACTTGAAGTTTATGACACCGGTCAGTGTCAGCACACCGACCGCTATCGCCACAGTAAGCAGCGACGGGACAAGAATTTTGAGCCACAGCGGCCACGAATAGATATCTATCTTCTTTATCTTTCCGTATCTTCTCTTCGCCGGCGGATCTGCATTGAGCTCCTCGATAAAGGTTTTGATATCCGGTGTTCTGTCCTCCACGCGGACATTCATCGCGTTGAGAATTGCCACTTCGCGGTTTCTGGAAATATTTTTTACAAGCTTATGCGGCTCAATAAGAATATCCTTGTTCTGGTTCTCGTATTTTGCCCTGCGTTCCATAGCGTCCGGAGGTGTTTTGCCGGTTATCATCCTGTAAAGCGTTGCCGCTATGGCATAGACATCGGTATACGGACCCTGATCTCCCCTGCTTCTGTACTGCTCCTCGGGCGAATATCCGGGTTTTATAATTACCGTAAGGCTTCTGCTGTGAGACGTCGTTGCATATCTTGAAGCTCCGAAATCGATAAGCTTCACCGATCCGTCCTTCGTCAGGAATATGTTATCCGGTGCGATATCTCTGTGGAGAAGTCCCTCGGCGTGAACGGTCTGGAGCGATTCCATAACGGGCATAAGCATATTTATTGCTTCGTCCTCGGGAATGGTTCCGACCTGGCCGAGATATTCTTTCAGCGTGATTCCGTCCAGATACTCCATGATAATATATGCAGTTTCATTTTCCTCGAAGCTGTCAAATATTTTTACAATTCCGGCTTCGTTCTGGAATTTAGCCAGTCTCTTCGACTCCTCGACGAACTTTTTCAGACCGTCACGGAACTGTTCGCTCTTATCGCCGTTGAAAACCGTTACCTGTGACTGACCGGGCATTCTTGTTGAGAACTCGCCGGGAAGATACTCCTTTATTGCAACTTTCTGCTCGAGTTTTCCGTCCCAGCCTATATATGTCACTCCGAATCCGCCGTATCCGAGAACTCTGCCGACAATATATCTGTCGTGCAGCAGCGTCCCGGGCTGCATATGTATTGACTCCTCAGCCGGCGTTCCGCATACATATCCGCAATGCGGGCATACATTGAGCGCATCATCATACTGTTCCATACACCCCAAACATCTTTTCACTGTTATTCCTCCTCAAAAGTAAAGTTAGGATATATATCCGCCACCGCGCCGAATTTTGCGCTGTTGAGTGCATCGACGCTAACGGGTATTTTGTCAGAGCACAGCTTGCTCAGATAATCATTATTGAGCATATATCTTAAAAGTTTTTCAGCAGCTTTCTTTTCTGCCTGCGACGTTCTGTCAGATATGCTCCATTCATATGTAAATTCACAGAACAAAGGATCTTTTTCCGGGTATACACATTTGAAAGAAAATTTCTCGTTTCTATAGTTAAGGGCGGTAATAGGATTCAGCATCTCTATTGAAGAAACAAGAACCGTTCCTGACAGATCGTCCGCCTGAGAAATTTCACTGAAATCACACATCTCTATATTTCCGAAATTCTTTGTTATTAAGTCGGACATTCCAATATCGGACTTAACATTCTGCGCAGAGAAATCTGAAATATCATAAAAATACTGATCCGTATAACTTTTTCCGAACATATATGCAACCGGCAGATTCACTGCAAGCGGCATACGTTTTTTTGTATTGTAAATTTTGTTATAGTTTTTCTTGAGAAGCTCACAGCTTTTAAACTCGGAGGAGCTTATGACCGCATCCAGGGGTTCCGCGTCGGAATCGGTTATATCTTCGGAAACTCCCGTGCTCTCATACAAATCGGGTTTTCCCCCGCTGTCCGATTCCAATGCCTCTTTGAGGCGGGATTCATACTCTTCCTGCGTGAAAGAAACAACTGTGACCGTTACCTTTTCGTTGCCCTCCTGCATTTTGAAGTTATTTTCGCATATTGTTTTCAGGATATCATTTTGATCATGTTCCCGAATAACCCAAACCGTTATATCTGCGGCCTCAAGATATTCATTCGCCTTCTGACTGGAATATATTTTGAACGTGACGGCAGACACAACAGCAACCACAATACACGCAGCCATTATGCCAAGGAATTGTTTCAGCTTTCTGACCTTTTTCTCTTTTGAAAGCGGCATAACCTTTCTTTCGCCGCTCAGAGCGCGCAGAAAATCGTCGACATTTTTAAAGCGCATATGGCGTTCTACAGCCATTGCTTTCATAACGGTGTTGCTCAAATTTTCCGAAACCGCGGGATTGAGTTCATTGACCGGCACCAGCTCGTCCGATATTTTTCTGTTTGTTGATTCATCCGGTTTAACGCCGGTGAGCATCATATAAAGAGTCGCGCCGAGCGCATAAATATCAGTCCACGGGCCTATATTCTTTGTGTTATCGTACTGTTCCGGAGGTGAGTATCCCGGCTTGAGAATAATATCAATGACATCATCGGTGCTGTCCGCAAGCTTTGCTGCGCCGAGATCCATCAGCTTTATTTTGATCTCCTTGCCAGTACAGATAAAAATATTATCCGGCGCAACATCTCTGTGAATTATATTTTCGGCATGCAGGGAGCTCAATGCCTTTCCGACTTCAGTTGCAATAACTATAGCGAAATCCACATCGATTTTTCCGCCCATCTGGTTCAGATAATCATTAAGTGCCATTCCGCGCAACAGCTCCATGACTATATATGCCGTATTATTTTCTTCAAAGAACTCAAAAACATTCGGTATACTTCTGTGCGATCCGAATTTCGCCATATTTTTGGCTTCGGCAAGGAAACGTTCTTTTCTGTAATCGAACTCATCTTTTGAGTTCTTTGAAATGATAACGTTCTTCAGCCCTTCTGCTCGGGTGACAAGTCTGCTGATGAAGAACTCTTTGACAGCCACTATTGTTTCCAGCTTCGTATCCCAGGCTTTGTAGACGATGCCGAAGCCGCCTGCACCTACCACTTCACCTACTATATATCTGTTTGCAAGCATTGTTCCCGGAGCAAGATATATCGGTTCTTCAGCCTTTGTTATTTCAACGTGTCCGCAATAAGGGCAAACCGAAAGGCTTTCATTGAACTCCTTAAAACAGGAAAAACATCTCTTCATGTTATTGCTCCTTCTCCTCATAATCGCTCCACGAAAAACTTTCATCGCATAACGGAACGAACATGAATTTGCTTGAACCTATTTCTATGATATCCTTTGCGCTTATAATCTTGGTTTCAAAGACATCGTCATTGTTGAGATATGTAAGACCGCTTCCGTCCCCTGGCTGAAGATAGAAGTTTCGTTTCTTCGGCTCATAGATAATCAACGCATGTTTTGACCGCGAAACAGTGTTGTCTCCACTGATTACTATCTTGTTTTCCGTGCTGCGCCCGATTGAATTTTTGCCGGAAACAATCGAAAAGCTGTCTCCAAAATGCGGGCCGCTCACACATACAAGCCACCCGACGACCGGATCAACCGGACCTTTTGGTGTATCACTGCTCAGCATTTTCTTGTTTGCTGCACTGAAATAACTTATGGTTTTTTCGTCCGTATTTGCAGAAACCTTTTTGACTGCATCCAACAGTGAGGGTCTGCTCTGCTCCGGTTCCGCCGCTGCCGATTCACTTTTGTCCGATTCTCCGCTATCCTTCTCCGAAGCATTTGCAGAGACCGAAGGCTCCGGCACTGAATTTACTGCCGTATTTACGGCGGGCTCTTTGTCCTCGCGGCTGCTTTTGTTCACATTCCAGAAATCGATGGTCTTCTCTGAATTCGGTTGTCCTCCTATGGGCTGCAGACCGCCGCCGCCCGTCGTCCCGCTCACCTGATTACTATATACCGGCATTTTTTTACCGCTTTGTGAAAAGGACTCGGGCATGCTGACAGGGTTTCCCCTTGATACGGGTTCTGCCGCCCTTTCTTCCGTATTTTTCTTCTTATGAAACAGACCGCCGAATTTGGGCGATCCCGAGGATTTTTTCCCGGAATCCGAAAAATTGTTTGCTTTTACACCGGCGCCGCAAATTGGGCAAACATCATACATATCGCTGTCGAAATAATGATTGTTGGTGCACATCGTGACATTCATGACAATTCCTCCATCATTTGATTTTTAAAACCGCTATTGTTGTATTATCTCTGCTGATCCCGTTTTTTGTTGCCGTCTTTTCGGCTTTTATCTCCAACGCCATCGCAGTTTCATTGACATTACTGAAATTATTGACAATATTCAGAATATCCGCATCTGGCAATACTTTATATAATCCGTCGGACATTATCACCAGCCTGTCGCCCGGCAATAGTGGCAGCGGCAGATTGTTATAATCAACAAGCGGCGAACCGGAAATGCCCAAAAAGCTGATTAGTGCTTCACCTTTCAGGTTTTCGGAATTAAATTCCTCACGGTCTATCATTCCGGCATTAAGTTTTTCAAGCAGTACGGTTGTATAGTTATGATCCTGCGTTATCTGTGCAAAATCTCCGTCTCTGAAAAGATACAGTCTGCTGTCGCCAACGGAGTTCCAATACAGATTTCTGCTGCTATCCAACATAACGGCGACCAGTGTACTTCCCGCATTCAACTTTTCGCCGGAGGCTGTTTTCAAATTGAGTACATCCGCATTGGCCAAAGCTGTACATTCCTCCAAAAACGGAATTATTTCATAGTTTTTTGGTGCACTTTTATATTGTAATATAAATCTGTTCACCGCCGCATTGCTCGCCAGACGGCCTCCCTCGTGACCGCCCATTCCGTCGCAAACAATAATCAGGCTTCTTTCATCATCGAGCATATAGCCAAAGTCGTCCTGTTGATCCGTTCGGTCGCCCATCACCGAAAGAACTGCAAGCGAGCATATGGGATTTTCACAATAAGCTGTTCTTTTCTGCATATGCTTCTCCTCCCGGTTATTTGTCGCACCACACAGCTATCGCCGAAAAATTATCCATATTTCTGTCTTTGCCGCTTTCCTTAACGACCTGAACCATGCTGCTCAACCAATCTTCAACGGTTGCAGATGTCTTCAAAAGTGCGCACATATCTTTTTCTTCTATCAGCTCCCAAAAACCGTCTGAGCAAAGAAGAAACGCTCGACACTTTTTAAGCGGCACCGGCTTCATCAGATCAAACATTGGCTCGTCCCATTCTATACCCATAACTCTGAGAACGATGTTTCGATCAGGGTGATTACGTATCTCGGATTCCTTTATGTCTTTGGAAAGCACAAGCATTTGCGGAATGCTGTGATCCAATGTTCTTTTATAGACCTTGTTTTTTCCGAATATGTAAACTCTGGAATCCCCCACATGACCGATATAAGCGTTTTTTTCATCTGTCACTAAGGAAACAGCCGTCGTCTTCATTTTGTGCCGAGCTTTCAGCTCAATTTGTTTGGCCATAAGAATATCCTGAGCCGCCATAAAAGCTGATGCGAGAAAATCCGATGAGTTGCCGCTTTTTTTAAATTGATTCTTGAAAACCTCTGCAACCAGTGAAGACGCCGCATCTCCCATACCGTGACCGCCAAGTCCGTCGCAAAGGACAAAACAATGTTCGTTTTCTTTGCTGCAAACCCCTATTGAATCCTCGTTGACGGCCCGGTCTCCGCGATCTGTAAATAATGCATATGTCAAATTCATTTTTTTGCTCTCTGTTTCCGTTTATTTTTCATCTGCCAACTCGTTGAGACGGCTTCTGTATGCCTGAACCTCAGAATTGATAAATCCGACAAAATCAATTGACTCAATGTCGTCATGCATAAACAAAAACATTATCTCGCTGTCGATATATCCCTCAGGAAAGGGAACTCCGACATAATCGTATATATTCTCATCATCCTCGCGCTCAACCTCTGTCCCGATAACCATCAATTTTTTCTCTGCATCGGTCAAAGTTATAACGCTGCCTATAGGCAGCAGCCTGCTGCTTTCCATAACTTCTTATAGCCCCTTTCAATTATCTATTACCAATTTTCCTAATTTGTATGCAGATCTGAATGTTTTATATATTCTTCTGCAGCACTCATATAATATATTTCCGTCTGAACTCGGATCTATTTTCATAAGTTTCCTTATAAAAAATTCCGGATCCATGCTGAACGAAATCTTGTTGTCGAGCACGTCACTGTATGTAGCCTCACCCCATATCGGCGACAGCTTCGGCTTGCCTGTAAGAACTGTGTTGGCCTTCCCGAAGGCTGAAATCATTTTATCGAGCCCGTCAAGGAATGTTACCAAATCCACACCCGTATATACCAATTTTCCTATAAGGGCACCGACTTGAGCGTTTCCTAAAAAGTCTTTTCCAATGCTCTCTCCGTTTTCAATCAGAAGGTCCTTAAGCCAATTGACGCCGACTTCTTCATATAACCCTTCAGAGAGAAGACACATATCTGCCGTGTTATTCACAAAATCGTTTGTGCCGCTTATAAGCATAACTACGCCGATCGGAATTCCGCCGGTAAAACAAGCAGCTATTCCGCCGGCAATTTTTGTGATAGCCTTTCCCTCGCCTAAAATAGCTTTTCCGTAATGCCAGACTTTAAAAGTATTGCCGCGCGCGTCATAATCCTTTTTGAGCACAGAATAAATACTTTTTACTTTGTCTGCTATTGCATTCGAGCTTCCGACACACATCGCACCGAGACTTTTGATCAGCTCGCCCCTGTCTCTCGCCTCAACCCGACCGTCATATTCGGTGTACGGTATTCTGCCGCCGCCCGATCCCCCGCCAAAGCCTTTCTTTCTGACTCCTACCGCAGCAGCAGGCACTGAGCGCCTAACCCGCTGTTCCGTGCGGTAATATTTATTGGCGCTGCTATCCGCAAAAGAGTTTATCCGGTCAATTTTTTGCGACACCGACTTTAATTGGGAGTCTATATTTCTGAATTTCGCGGATAGATCGCCCTTATTGATTACTTTTGGATCTATCCTATTTTTTATAGACCGGATGTTTTGATTTGCAGTCGTAACTGTTTTCTTTGCCTTTTTCGCCTGACTGCCGGCATTGAGAACAGCCGGAACATTTATTTTTATTGTTCCCATCAGCGCTCACCCCCTTAAATCTTATATCCGCGGTCTTATCGCCGCGCATTATTCCATATACGGCGTTTGCTCTCCATAAGGTCTTTGCTCTTTTCAAGCTCTTCGTTAAGTTTTTGAATTCTTTCAAAGTTCTCAAAAATTTTTGAAACCCTCAACAGAGCATCGAATTCGCCCGGAGCGTCATCATCATTTTTTGTTAACCGCTCCAGCTCTTTCTTCTTTTTCTTGTATTCCGCTTCCGCTTTTTCAAAATCGGACTTGGCCTTGGCAATTCTCTGAGCCTTTGCCCTGGCAGCAGCCTGAGCCTTTGCTCTTGCCGCAGCATCTTCTTCCCTCTTGACTGCCGCCGCCGCCGATTTTATAGCGTTGCTTAAAGAAGTGAGCCGATTAATAACATCGTCTATCTGCCTGACTACCTGATCGATACCCTTTGAGACATACCTGACCTCTGCACCGCTCCAGTTTGCGGCAAGTGACGATTTATAATCTGTCAATTGTGTTTTTGCCCGTTTGAGACCGGCTATCTGATTTGTTATCTGATTCGCCTGATCCCTTGCTGCATTTACATTTACAGCCATATGTTCAACCTCTCTAAGCAATTATCTCGGCGTTCCGCATTTCGGACAGACTCCGTATTTAGAGCTGAACGGCGCAGAACAATTTTTGCAAAAAACTATTCTCACATCCTGATTGTTGGGATACGGCGTTTTCTGCGCTTTACCCCTGTTTGACACCGACCTCGTTTCCTTGCGGTCCTGCATCGAACCGGTACCTTCCCTACGTATTTTCAAAAGCATTGAAATTGTAACTGCGTGAAGCGCCATTGAAATACCGAGAAGCACAAAAATTATTATAATTTGAATATACAAATCCGTGACCTCCACATGAATAAGTGCATTTGACTAAATTGAATAAAACGCATAATCCATTAACGACTTTTTGTCAAAGTAAGCAACCGATTGATTTTCAAGGCCTTTTTCAACGGTAACCGATATTTTTTGCTCATAGAACCTTGTCTTCTTTTTGTTGCGTTCAATTATAACTGTTATCTCCGTTGAGCCCTCGTGTTTCGCTACTATACTTATTGTTTTTTTAGTTTTATTATATCTGACTTCGGCTATGTTGGGATCTGCTATACTTACTTTGATACCGCCCTTATTTTTAATATCCTTATCGCTTAATGGAAGTGATGTTATTGATACGCTTTCCTCGTCACCTTCGCGAACTATGCTTTTGTATTTTTCAAGATATATTTTTCCCTGACCGTTAACCTCAACAGCGGTTTGTCCGCTGCCGTCTCGTGTACAGTTTGACATATATTTTCCGTCTTCAAAGTGCGACGAGTGTGACCACAGGTTTATAGGCTTAAACATTGAAACCGATTTTGCTTTCAGGGTTTTAATAACAAATTTACCCACTTTGCTTTTTTCTGTCAGCAAATTTCCTTCAAAGCTCAAATTATAATCAATACCTATGCAATACTTTAGATCACCGCTTTTACTCCATTCATCCGCCGTATATTTGGTAACATACACATATCCGGATTGCGGTTTTTCATCATGAGAAAAGAATCTTGCTTCGGCATCAATCTCAAATTTAGCTTTTATCTCTCCATCTATAATCGGATCGCCAAAATAACCAACATTAGGATTCAACGCGAGCGCTATTGTAACATTTGCATTGACATGTGAATCCGTGTCTGTCGTTGACAGGTTTGCTGTATTTGCTCTGTAACTGAACCAGCTTGTCTTTTTTATGGTAAGTTCATATGCATTGCTCTGCATAATCTTCAGATTTATTGTTCCATCAAACCTGATTTCCAAATATAATGTTGCGCCTATAGTAAATCCGCTACCCAACGGAATTATAACCTGAGCCAGCTTAATGCTTTTTGACCCACCGGCAGAACTTCCGGTAAATCTCGCGTTTTTAATATTAGCAAAAAAATTACCGGATACTTTTTTATCTTTAAAGTCAATTTTAAGTCCGCCGTTTCCGTTATTTGCAGGGCTATATCTGAACTCCGCTTTAGCATTTGCAGTAAACTCCGTTTTATATGAGAGTTTCACATTTCCCACCGCTTTTTTACTAAGCAACAGTTTTCCGACATTATGGACACTGACATTGAAATCACTTATTGTTGCCGAGAGTTCAATGCTTGGGTCTATTGCCGGATTTCTCCATTCCTGTTTTGAATAAATCGGGTCGTTTATTTTAAAAGTGTGCCCGAAAGTGACGGTTATTCCGTTGTTGTTTGCGGCCGGTTTTATGCTCACGCCCTCAGGAATATCTTTGGAAGGAATTGTCTGTATTTTTTCATCTTCATCTTTAGGATTACTTACCGGACTTATTGTTTTCTTTGCGTTTATTCCCTGATTTTCGGGCTCATCTTTCAGAAATTGTTCCGCATCGCAGTCATATCCGGTTATCGTTACCATTACCCCGACATAATTGACATCTGTAATTTCAACCGATATCGGTTTTGAATAAGAAAGGCCTCTGGTTAAAGATTGTTGTGCTCCCGCCTTTGGCATCACAACAATCTTACCGACTTCATATGCCTCTATATTTTGCTGATAAGCAGCTTTACTTATTTGAAAGGAAATTTTTCTGCGATTTGCGGGACCGTCAAGAAATTCAGTTTCTGTATTTATTTCTTTGTCGCAAAAGACAGTCTTTGGCCTTTCGCCGCCATCTGTATCAATACTCTCTGTCGATACAGCATCAAATTCTTTATAATCATATATTTTTACGCTCTTATCGATAACCTGAACGTTATCTTTATATGAGACCTTTAACTCGCCTTTTTCATACTGACTGTTTGCCTCAACTTTAAACATTCTGTTTATAGCATTAAGACATTCCTCTGCCGTCATTTTTTCATTTCCATCAAAATATCCCTTGTTGAGTTCGAATATTCCCATTCCTACGGCATCTTTTACTGCTTGTTTATCATGACAGAATAAAATATCTTTAACCTTTATATCATCGCATGTTTTTCTGTATGTCATAAAATTTACGCAGGCATCTGCAACTATTTCCTTTGTTACATAGCCTGTAACATTCTTTACCTGACCTTTATCCAAGAGCTCCCATTCAAGCATAATCTCAGACTCAATTTCATAGCCCTCTCCATTTTTCAATTCTTCCATTGTATGATTTTCAGAATAGAGATTTGTCTGTTCAATAAAAAGGCTGAAGAACTGGCCTTTTGTCATATAATAATCTTCATCCTCATCATTTCGACAGGCAACAAAAGACGACAGAACAAATATCGTACAAAAGAACAGACATAATACTTTTTTCAGGAGCCCCTTCATTTTCATTATTTTCACCTCAAAAAACTTCACAAACATGTGGACGGAAATACCCGCCCACATGTTTCACTTTTTTATTTGAACGCTTCGGCGTTTGCCTGGATGGCGCTCTCTGTTGACTCATAGGTCTGTGCCGTATTGACAAGAAACTTTGCATATGACTCAACAACGGTTTTGTACTCCTCAAACCTCGGTTTGAGAGCATTCATTGCCGCACGAATCTCTTCTCCGGCGTCGCTCTTCCAAGTTGAGCTGAGGTCGTTCATGCTCTTGTTTATCTCCTCAAGCTTTGTATCGAGCGCATTGTTGATGCTGCGGACTTTTTCAGCAGTATCTACCAGTACTTGCGTTGAAATCTGAATACCGTCTGCCATTTTTTACTCCCCCTTAATTAACAAGCTTGCGAGCCTCGGCAACAACGTTGTCCTGCGTGTCACGATAGCCCTTGGCGCTTTTTCTAAGGAAATCGGCATATTCAAGCATCAGAGTATGCATTTTTTCAAAATCATCTTTGAAACCTGCAATCTGATCAACAAATGCCACATTGTCCTTTCCGTTCCAGGTCGAAGCCATAGCGTTTGTTTCGCTGTAAAGCTGGTCATACTGTGTCTTGTAATCACCAGCCAGGCCTTCAATCTTGCCCGCCGTAGACTCCAACAGTTCAGGCGTCACCTGAATAATCTTCGCCATGTTAAATGACCTCCTTGATTTTTTATATTAACATCAGTCTTGATCCGTTCTTTATTTCCGTCTCCAGCACTGACAAGTTAATATCTATAATAGAACCGTCCCCGCGAAAACAAAGCACATTGTTTTCGTTGGCAATAAATCTTCCGTCCGACATCTCTGCCACCGACTTTTTTATCAGTTCAAGCACCGTATATACTTTTAGAGACACAGGGATAAACATGTCGTATGAAGAGTTTATTATCGGCACAAAAATATTTACAAGGATCTTGTCCATATCCGTCACTCCCTTTCAGCGGATGAAAGCAATTTTACAAGTACCGGACGATTCTTTGAAACGACATATCCATATTCCGAGCCTATGTCATCATAAAGGTCTGCGGTTATCTTACTTATCTTTATCGTATACTGATCCGCAAATCCGTCGCCAACCCAGATACCGTCGGAACCGCTTATGTGTTTTTTATACCAGGTATTATAATTCTGCGACATGAGCTGGCTCGCAGTGTCGAAAATAACAAAATGAATTTTGTAGATTTCTTCTGCCTTTTCGAGCAATACATTCAACTTGTCTTTGGAATCCGCAGACAGCTTTTCATAAAATCGCTTATAACCCAATATGACATAAATTCTGTCATCAAATCCGGCAAGCACCTCTTTTTCCATTCTGCCGTCCTTGTAGCTGTTATGCCGTTCGACCATCTCAGCGAAAACGTCTTTAACGGCCTCGTCAAAATCCATATTCACAACGGAAAGCTCTTCTTTATAAATAAACTCTTCCGGGTCTATTACTGTTGTGTTTGCAATTTCAGACAAAAGCACGGAAAGTTCTTCGGCGAAGTTGATCATTTCGGGCAGCTCCTGCGCAACAACCGGAAGAACCACCTTATTTGTCAGATTTACAAACGAAATGTTCAAGCTGCTCTTCTCGACTCCGACAGGCACACGCGAAATATCCCTGATGTAATCGCCGACAAAGTCACAATCCACTGTATCGGGAAGAATAGGAACGCTCTTTGCAAATGAATCCGAATTTTTTGCAAGACCGTCGCAAAATTCAATAATTGTCTCTCGAAGATTGGCGCTGTCCATTGCATAAGCGGTCTGGAACTCATAAACTCTGTCCATCGCAACCAATCCTCTTCCCTTATATGCAGAGGGAATCAGGCCGTCTGTTTTTCCGACTATGATTGAATAATCTGTTGCGTCGTTCAGCTGAAGCGTCATAACAACTCTGAAATTCTGCTGGGTACGGTACCTGATTGCATTTGTGCCGGTTGCGCTGACCGCAAAATAGATTCCGTATTTTACTCCGTCACGGCTTAAAACAGTAAAATCATCCTGAAAATCCTCGTACTGCTCCGCAAATCCGGAGAAATCGTTGAGCACAACCACAATGTTCGGAATAACCGTACCGCTGTTTCTGTAATAGCTTGCATAATCGCCGCCATAGTCAGAGAAAAGACTGCGTCTTTCATTCATCTCAGCCTGCAGCATCTTGAACAGGTTGGTAATCATTTCTTCATCTGCCGACGTCATGAACCCGCCGACCTGAGGCGCAGTTTCAAAAACCTTCAGAGTCTCCGAGCCAAAGTCGAGAATATACATATTAAGCTCTTCGGCCGTGTGATTCTTGATGAGTGAATAGCAAAGAGTTGTCAGGAAAGTAGCCTTTCCGTTGCCGGCCGAACCATAGATAAGACAATTTCCTTCTCTTGACAGCGGAACCGTAAGCAATCCCTGTTTCTGGTTGAACGGATCGTCATATTCGCCGACAATCGGTTCGAGATATACGCCGTGCGATAATGTGCCATACTTGCTTTCAAGACTGTCAATATATATTCTTTCGGGTATCGGTTCGAGCCACAACGGTCTGGCATACACATTTTCTTCTTTTGCAAGATCGGACAAATACTTTACAACCGACACTATCTGCTTTGTGCTCGCCTTTCCGATCTTCTTTTTCTGGCTGGGCATGACATTCATAACAACTCTTCCGATGTTGTCAATAACCTGAATGCTTGTATCTACCGTCTTTTCAATGACATCTGTAGGTATATAATCTGCACCGCACCATGCCGATTGACCAAGCGCAAACAATTCATTGTATCCGACCTGGAGATAAAACCTTCCCGTCTGTGTAAGCTCCGCTGCATCCGGGCATTTTATCATATCCTGACTGTCCGCCCGCTCCTGAACCTTGAGACAAACTCTGAATTTACTGTTGCTCCAGATTTGGTCGTCAACGACTCCGCTCGGCTTCTGCGTTGCCAGAATCAAGTGGATACCAAGGCTTCGTCCGATTCGTGCCGCGCTGATAAGCTGATCCATAAAGTCCGGCTGCTGAGTTTTCAACTCCGCAAACTCATCCGATATAATAAACAGGTGCGGGAGCGGCTCGGTAACAACTTTGTCTCTGTACAACTGCTGATATTTATATATATCCATTGTGCCTTCGTTCGTTATTCTCAATGCATCGTTAAATATGCTCTGCCTTCTGCGCAATTCACTTTGTATTGAAATAAGCGAACGTTTAATTGACGCTCCGTCAAGGTTGGTAATTGTACCCGCGAGATGCGGAAGTTTTATACAGCGATCCGCATTTTCAAATGCTCCCGCTAATCCGCCGCCCTTATAATCGATCAGGATAAATGACACTTCGTCCGGGTGATAGTTAACCGCCATAGACAGAATATATGTAATTATAAATTCTGATTTTCCCGAACCGGTCATTCCGGCAACCAATCCATGCGGTCCGTGATACTTCTCGTGAAGATCCAAGTTGAATAACTCGCCCTCGGAATTTACTCCCACAGGAGTTTGCAGGGTTTTTGTGGGGTTGTTTTCTCTCCATCTTGTCAATGAATTGAGATACTCAACCTTACCGACATTGAACATTTCAAGGAATGTTATCATAGACGGCATCGTGTACTGCTGTCCGTTTACATCCAGTTCGATATTTGCAAGCTTTTCGGAAACCCTTCCAAAAATACTTTCATCCGCATGTTCTGCATCAAAAACTATCTGAGCCCCCGTTGTGTTATCTTTGTCGTACAGCTTTGTATTTCTGCCATTTACATGGATAACGGTCTTTGTTTCTTTCGGAAAATCGTTGAACTTTTCGCCGATAAACAGTGCACTGAATCCTATATTGCCTTTGCTGCTAAGCAGTTTGCTGAGCGTTTCGCATTTTCTGCTCAGTTTTCCGCTGGCGGATATAAGAACATAGTAAGGTGCAAAGTCCGCATAGCTCCTGTTATATTTGTCTTGGCGCACCAGAATGTTTTTTTCCATGAATGCCGAAATTTCTTTCACTTCGTCATCATCGGACGCAAAAAATCTTATTCTCTTATCGTCGCTCCAAAAGTGCGGAATATATTTTGTAAAAGCCCATTCATCTTCATCGCTCTTGTCAAGCAATATCATTATTTTCAGTTCGTCATAGCTGTGGAGTGCAACCAGCTGCAGAATAACGGACTTCATAAAATTATATGTTGCTGCTTTTTCTCCGTAAAAACCGACTGCGGCATTCTCCGTAAGCGACAGACTTATCGGCACATTATGCAGAACCTTCGGCTCTTCTGCCAAAGTAAGCATGGCATTTTGAAGAATATCATCATCCATCGTGAACTTTTTTTCGGGATACTTTACTTCCGCATCCATTTCAATTGTTCCGATTCCAAGACGCAGCTTTAAAAAATCTGCCTGACCCAGCACACGCTCCCACAGATTCGATTTCTCCATCATTACTCTGTCTGCACATTCACCCTGAGATGTCAGATTCTCGTTGAGAATATCGCTCTGCTCCCTCGAAAGTCGTTTGAACTTTTCACCGATCTCGCTTAAATATTCCAGATATTTTTCCTGACGTCTGTTTTCATTGGCGATACGCTGTTTCTTTTCATGTCTCTTTGTCAGGAGCGGCCAAAGTACCGTTCCAAGCAGCATACTGACCGACATGAGCAGCGTCGGAATTACGGACGCCATATTGCCCCCGTTTATTCCGTTGATGAGAGATATCAGTCCCGTACTTACAGATGTCATTCCCATTGTAATGGACGGTCCTATCATCAATGCAAGCGGAACTGTCTCTTCTTTTTCTAACGGCGGCGGCGGATCAATCTTTACCTCGGCATGCTCAATCTCTTTTCTAAAACGGGGCGAGCGGGAGAAAAACTGTTTTTCTGGCTGTTCGGGTATATTCTCGTCGCTATTTCTCGCAACCTGTGTTCTGCCGATACCGATACTGTCGGACTTGATTTTCAATTTTTCGTCCGGGTTGTTTAGGGCAATATAATTGCTGCCCACAACCATCTTCAGACCCATAATATAGATGAAGTCCCCCGGTTTGAGCTTTTTAGTCTCAATTCGGTAACCGTTTACATATGTACCGTTCTTGCTCGCAAGATCGCAAATTGACCAAGCTTCACCGTCAAACATAAGCCTGGCATGTTCATTGGATACAAACCGATTATTGAAGCAAAAATTATTGTTTGGATCCCTTCCGATAGTGAATACTGCCGGCTCTTTTGCAACAATCCGCGTAAGCGTCTGGCGTGTATAATCAATATTCTCGGCAAACAGGATTACTCGTTCGTCCGAATTTTCAATTTTTAAATATAGAAAGCTGGACGGTGTAAGTATGTGGTTTTTGAGCACATTCCCTTCTGTATCGAAGATTTTTACCATTTTGTTTTCTTTGAGAAACCATTTTTCATCAATGGCTTCAATGCTCGCCAATTGACGCAGTCTGCCCTTTTCATCCAAATCCGTAAGCCAATACTGCCCCTTGACTCTCTGAGGTAAAGTAAGGCTGAACATCTGTGTTGACTTAATAAGTGTAATTATCATTTCGTTTCCTCGCTGTCATTTTTTGCCGCAGACACATCTGTTTTCATGTGATTTCAAAAAGCATTTTTCTTCTGACTATTTTACAATATGGAGTGATTTTTGAACTCTCCGTTTTCATGCTTCTACCAGATATGTGCATATATTTTTTGTTTTTTACTCTTTAAATATAAATGTCTTTTCCAATATTCAGCACAATTTTTCCATATTATATGTATTCAGGCACATAATAGCAGAAAAAAATTTCTTTGTCCATAGAATCGGTACGAAACGCATTAAAAACGGTATGAACATGCACTTTTTGACTTTCTTTTTAACAGTGTTTTAAAAAAGTTAAAACTTCGACACCTATTTTTGTTTTTGGCACAATCCTCTGAGGCTTTATTTTGTCTCTGACAATATGATAATTTATTATTTTCAGGTGCCGATTTGTTGGTGATGTAAATATATTCTCATGTGCAGCATGCGTGCCTGCAAATTTAAATTAAAAAAGGCACTTGCAATTGCAAGTGCCTCAGTCTGTCGAAAAAGGCCCAGCAAGAGCTGAGCATTTTTTGAAAAATGTGGTAAAATAAAAGCGGTGATAAAATGATAGTAAAGCAGAGAGAAAACCGCGAACAGGTAGAAATATTCAGCATAGAAGAGTTCGTACCGGCAGACCATTTGTTAAGGAAAATAGACAGTGCGATAGATTTCACTTACATATATGAAATAGTAGAAGATTTGTATTGTGCAGATAATGGCAGACCGAGCATAGACCCGGTTGTGATATTTAAAATGGTGTTGATACAGCATCTGTACGGATTGCCGTCACTCAGAAGAACAGTTGATGGAAGAAATCAACGAGGACAGAGCAGACCACGGCAAAAAGCCGTTTGACGGAACAAAAGCAACGGAAGAAAAAGCAATAAATGAATCAACAACAGACCCGGAAAGCGGAGTGTTTCACAAAGGAGAACACAAGAAATGCTTTGCATATACAGCGCAGACAGGCTGCGACAAAAACGGATATGTAATGGATGTAACAGTCAATTCGGGCAATGTTCATGACAGTGTGGCATTTGACGGATTATACGAAAGACTCATAGAAAAGAATCCTGAAATAGAAGCAGTAGTAATGGATGCAGGATACAAGACGCCGTGGATAAGCAAGAGAGTATTGGATGACAAGAGAATACCTGTACTGCCGTATAAAAGGCCGATGGGTAAACAAGACTTTTTTAAACCGTATGAATATGTATATGATAAATACTATGATTGTGTAATATGTCCCGAAAACCATGTGCTGAATTATGCTACAACAAACAGAGAAGAATACCGAGAATTCAAGAGCAAAACATATATATGCGAAAACTGCCCGTCAAGATACAAGTGCACAGAAAACAGCAAGTATGAGAAAACGGTAACAAAGCACATTTGGTCTGATTATCTTGAAAAGGTGGAAGACATCAGACACACTCCGATATACAAGGAAATGTATGAACGGAGAAAAGAAACAATTGAACGAGTATTTGCAGACGCAAAAGAAAAACACGCAATGCGATACACCCCTTACAGAGGCTTATCCCAAGTAACCAACTGGGTTAGGCTTAAATTTGCTACCATGAACCTGAAAAAATATGCAGTTCACAGGTGGAAAAGATTGAATGCACTTCAGCCATCTGCCAAATTTTCCTTGCTTTTCAATTTTTTATTATATTTTAACTTTAAAACCCTAAAACTCTCTTGAGCTTTAGGGTTTTTCTACAGACTGAGCACCTGCATTGCAAGTGCTTTTTTGCGTTTTACAGATAAAGTTTCGGTGAAATATCCCGCCGACGCGGGATGTGAAATGTTTGCCTTGCGGCAAACGTAAAATATCGCTCCTTCGTCGCAATGTGAAATAAAATTTGCCCGCGTTCGCGCAGCGAACATTTCACGCGAGCTATCGCATTTCACACGCCGCAGGCGTATTTCACTTGCCCACAAGGGCAAATTTCACTGAAAAAGGCACTTGCAGTTAATCGCAGTGCCGAATAAAGCCACTATAAGCTTTAGTGAAATCGCTCGCCTTGCTCGCGGTGAAATAATTTACTTCGTAAATTGTGAAATTTGATGCTGCGCATCAAGTGAAATAAAATTCGTTCCTTCATATGCCGCAGGCATATTTCACATTTGCGAAGCAAATATTTCACATCGAAGATATTTCACTCGTTCCGTAGGAACGAATTTCACTGAAAAGACTTCAATTCTTTGCAAAAAATATCTTTGTATATCTATGACGCTTTGATATTACATTGCTTCTGTACTACTTAATCAAAGCACAAGTGAAATATCCCGCCGATGCGGGATGTGAAATGTTTGCCTTGCGGCAAACGTAAAATATCGCTCCTTCGTCGC
>ERZ825159.644-NODE-644-length-41992-cov-30.309583_pt1 | contig 41992 bp, 33 predicted proteins | sample MGYA00519932_ERZ825159 | MGnify/ENA primary metagenome ERZ825159 (study PRJEB31778, sample SAMEA3449191) | human gut metagenome | biome: human gut; feature: human-associated habitat; material: faeces | place: United Kingdom | collected 2010/2012 ... | reverse complement strand
GAGCGCCACCTTGCCAAGGTGGAGGTAGCGGGTTCGAGCCCCGTCATCCGCTCCATTAAATCAGTACAGTTGATGTACTGATTTTTTTATTTTACAGAATTTTTTGACAAATAAGGGGCTGTGAAAAAACAGCCCCTTTGATTGTTGTGTAGTTAATTATAGTGTTCCGAATAATGATGTGCCTTGTCAAGAAGCATATCCTTAACCTTCATCAGCCTTGTACGACTGCTGCGGTCATTTTCTTCAAGTTTCATCGAAATATACTTGATTGTTTCCTGATATCTTGGAATCATAACATGCTCAAGCGAATTAACACGGCGGCGTGTCTTTTCAATTTCTGCCGACATAAGCTCACAGCTTTTTTCAATTTCAGCAAGCCTTATCAGGTCGGGCAAAAGTTCGTTGAGCGACATAACCGCATCATCAAGTTCAAACGAAGTAAACGCAAAACCGTAGGGAAAAATATCGCTCTCGTTGCTTGTTCGTGTGCTTGATGAAAACTGCGGAATATCAACGCTCATAACATTTTTGGAAGAAAGCTCAAGGTCAATTCTCTGCTTCGGTGACATCAATGAGGCGTCCAGAGCCTCTTTTGACATAACCGCACTTGCGTTCACAAAGTGGTTGTTGCACTCTGCAAGCTCTCTTTCAATCTTCTCACGAAGCTCCTTGTTTTCTCTTACAAGGTCAAGAAATCGGCGCATCAGTTCGTCACGCTTGTCTTTTAACATTTTATGACCACGGGTAGCTGTTGCAAGCTGTTTTCTCAGTTTTGTCAACTGCATACGGGTGGGATTAACATTCATAACTGCCATTAGCAAACACCTTCAATGCGATTATTCTTTACCGTAAAACTCGTCGAGCATATCGTCCTTAATTCGTTTAAGTTCACTTCTGGGAAGAATATGCAAAAGCTTCCAGCCGATGTCAAGTGTTTCTTCAATTGAACGGTTTGCGTCATAACCCTGTGAAACATACTCACGCTCAAATGCCTCGGCAAATTCAGCGTACTTTTTATCCATATCGGTAAGAGCCGCCTCACCGAGAATTATCATAAGTTCTCTTGCGTCTTTACCTCTTGCATAAGCGGCAAAAAGCTGGTTCATGGTTGCGGCGTGGTCTTTACGGGTTCTGTCTGGACCGATGCCCTTGTCTTTAAGTCTTGAAAGTGACGGAAGAACATCAATCGGCGGAGTAATTCCCTTTCGGTAAAGCTCACGGGATAGGATAATCTGACCTTCTGTAATGTAGCCTGTAAGGTCAGGAATCGGGTGAGTCTTGTCATCTTCGGGCATTGTAAGAATCGGAATAAGAGTGATTGAACCCTCTTTGCCTTTAAGTCTGCCGGCTCTTTCATACAATGTTGCAAGGTCTGTGTACATATAACCCGGATAGCCTCGTCTGCCCGGAACTTCTTTTCTTGCGGCAGAAACCTCACGGAGTGCATCGGCATAGTTTGTGATGTCGGTCATAATAACGAGAACGTGCATTCCTCTGTCAAACGCAAGATATTCAGCCGCCGTGAGCGCCATTTTAGGAGTTGCAATACGCTCAATGGCAGGATCGTTTGCAAGGTTTACAAACATTACGGTTCTGTCAATAGCGCCTGTTTCTTTAAACGACTGAACAAAGTAGTCGGATTCTTCAAATGTAATACCCATTGCGGCAAATACAACGGCAAACTGCTCGTCCTTACCTCTTACAGCCGCCTGTCTTGCAATCTGAGCAGCAAGCTGGGCATGTGGCAGACCCGATGCTGAGAAGATAGGCAGCTTCTGTCCTCTAACAAGTGTGTTAAGTCCGTCAATTGCTGAAATACCTGTCTGAATAAATTCCTGCGGATAGTTTCTTGCGGCAGGGTTCATAGGTGTTCCGTTGATGTCAAGTCTTTTTTCGGGAATAAGAGCAGGACCGCCGTCAATCGGATTTCCAAGACCGTCAAATACTCGTGAAAGCATATCGGGAGATACGGGAAGTTCCATTGAACGACCTAAAAATCTTACCTTTGAATTTGCAAGGTTAATGCCTGCGGCTGATTCAAAAAGCTGAACAAGTGCGTTTGAGCCGTCAACCTCAAGAACCTTGCAACGGCGTGTTTCACCGTTCGGAAGTTCAATTTCGCCGAGTTCGTCATATGTTACGCCCTCAACATCACTAACCATCATAAGAGGACCTGCAACCTCTCGTATTGTGCGGTATTCCTTTGGCATCAGTCCTCACTCCTTTCAAGTACATCCTTAATTTCCGAATCAAGCAGAGCCTTGATTGACTCGAACTCGTCCCGAACCTTATCCTCGGGTACATATTTATATCTTCCTATGCGTTCACGAACAGGAAGGTTGACAAGCATTTCAATGTCTGCACCGTTTGCAAGAGCCTCTTTTGCTTTGTCATAGTAAGCAAGAATTGCTCGCATCATAAGCACCTGTTTGCCGAGAGATGTATATGTGTCTGTCGGGTCAAATGCGTTTTGGTGCAGATAGTCCTCACGGATTGAACGGGAGGTTTCAAGCTTAAGTCTGTCGGGTGCGGAAAGTGCGTCCATACCGACAAGGTTTACAATTTCCTGAAGCTCGCTTTCTTCCTGTAATAATGTCATAAGTTTGCCACGAAGCTCCATAAAGTCGGGAGCGGCATTCTTTGAGAACCAATCTGCAAGTCGGTCTGTATAAAGCGAATAACTTGTCAGCCAGTTAATTGCAGGGAAGTGTCGTTTGTAAGCAAGGTTTGCGTCAAGTCCCCAGAATACCTTAACGATTCTAAGTGTTGCCTGTGATACAGGCTCTGAAATATCACCGCCCGGAGGTGATACAGCACCGATAACCGAGAGTGCGCCTTCCGTGTCATCACTGCCGTTTACGATAACACGGCCTGCTCTTTCATAGAACTGTGCAAGTCGGCTGCCGAGGTATGCGGGATAACCCTCTTCACCCGGCATTTCTTCAAGACGGCCGGACATTTCACGGAGAGCCTCTGCCCAGCGGGATGTTGAGTCAGCCATAAGTGCAACCGTGTAACCCATATCACGGAAATATTCTGCAATAGTAATGCCTGTGTAGATAGATGCCTCACGGGCGGCAACAGGCATATCGGATGTGTTTGCAATAAGCACGGTTCTCTCCATAAGAGAGTTGCCTGTGCGTGGATCTTTAAGTTCGGGAAACTCGTTAAGAACATCGGTCATCTCGTTGCCACGCTCACCGCAACCGATATATACGATAATATCGGCAGCCGCCCACTTTGCAAGCTGATGCTGAACAACAGTTTTGCCCGAACCGAACGGTCCCGGAACTGCGGCTACACCGCCCTTTGCAAGCGGAAAGAGTGTGTCAATAGGTCTTTGACCTGTGGTAAGAAGAATGTCGGGGGAGAGTTTTCTTTTGTACGGTCTGCCCACACGAACAGGCCATTTTGTACACATATTAATCTCAACATTGCCCTTGTCTGTTTTGAGAACGGCAACTGTTTCGTCAATTGTAAAATCACCCTCGCTGATGCTTTCAACAACACCGCCTGTTTTGTTCGGAACAAGAATTCTGTGAAGAACAGCGTGTGTTTCCTGAACAGTACCGAGTGTGTCGCCTGCCGCAACTGTGTCACCCTTTTTAACAAGGGGAGTAAAGTGCCACTTCTTTTTGTGATCAAGTGACGGAACATCAACGCCTCTTTTGAGGTTTGTGCCGGCAACCTTCATAATCTCGTTAAGCGGTCGCTGAATACCGTCATAAATTGAACCGATAAGTCCCGGACCGAGTTCAACGGAAAGCGGAGCACCTGTGGATTCAACAATCTCACCTGGTCCGAGTCCCGAAGTTTCTTCATATACCTGAATTGATGCCCTGTCACCGTGCATCTCAATTATTTCACCGATAAGTCGCTGACTGCTTACACGCACAACATCGAACATATCGGCATCACGCATACCCTCGGCAATTACCAGAGGACCTGCTACCTTAGTTATAATTCCAGATTTCAAATTCTTACACCTCAATCATTGAAGATAATGTCCGAACCGACTGCCTTTTCAACAAATGACGACAGCCTTTTTATGCCGATTCCCGTATTGCCTTTTACACCGGGGATAGGAATAACGGCAGGAATGAGCCTTTCTTCATATCTTTTTCGCTCTTTTTCAACAAGTCCGAACATTTCCTCGGTAATAAAAATTACCGCATAGTTGTCACCGTCAGCAATCTTTCTGAAAAGATGCGGTGCGTTTTCGTTGTCATCACACGGATAAATGTCCATGCCGATTGCCGCAAAGCCCTTTATGCTTTCGCTGTCGCCGATAACGGCAATATTTTTAGCCATAAACTTCACGCAACCTTTCTTTTACGGTTTCATAATTTGTCTTGGTGCGGATTCCGCTTGCAATAATGTGAATAACTTTTTTCTCTGTTTCACTTGCAATCAGATAGCCCGTAATCGGATCTGCACCGTCACCGCTTCTTTTGCATTTTTCTTTTGCAAGGCTCATAAGCCTGTTGTCAACAAATTTTTCAAATGCCGACGGAGAAGCCTTGTACTCTTCAACAGCCTTGTTACAGCCGTATGCCGAGATTTTTGACAGCACATCAAGCGTTGGTTCAAGTCCCTTTACGCTTGCCTCAATAACCCTTGAACGGGGGAAGTCCTGCACATCACAGATTGCAATTTCAAGAAAATCCCTGTCGCAATCGGCTTTTGCACCTCTTATGGCTGTCTTTACATTATTATAAAATACTGTAGCTTTAAAATATTCGGACATAAATTCGCTGTCGGATTTTTCGGATGTTTTCAGAACAAGCTCCATAAAAGCTCTGTCAAGAACCGCATCGCTGAGTCTTGCGTCACCTGTGTGTGCAAGAATTTCATATGCCTTGTCACAAGGTGCGGAAAGTTCTTCGCCCAAAAGTGAAAACTTTCTGTTCTCAACCGCCTGTTTAAGCGTTTCTTCAGAGAAAGTACACGGCTTTATCAAAAGCTGTGAATACGGTCTGTTTGAAAGCGTTCCCTTTAAAACAGCTTTAAGGTTGTGAAGGTCGTTAAGATAGAAGAACGGTTTGAATATTGCAAAATCGGGTGCGGTTCTTTTAAGATATTCCCACACATTTTCGCTGTGTGATTTCAAAATCTCTTCAATGTCATCACCCTCACCGTAACCCTTGTCCGAGAGGTATCTGCAAAGCTCGTTCACATTTTCACAACCGAGCATATGCTCAATGTCGCTGTTTGTAAATAGATTTTTTTCTTTAGCACGGACGGAGCCGATGGAAAATTCATAAGATAATGCCATCATATTCCTCCCTATGCCTTAAAAAGTTCCTGATTTATAAAATCCTCGATAGCGTCACGCTTTTCGGACAATATTGCCGAGAAGTCCATGTTTTCTTCAATGTCACCGCATTTAAGAATAAATCCGCTTTCAATGTCACACGGCGTTTTTGAAAGTTCTGCTTTTACACCGCATTCTTCAAGCCTTGCAAGAAAATCCTTCGGAAGTCGGTTCATATCCTTTTCATTCAAAAGCACAACACCGCTCATTCCGTTTAACTTTTTTGCAAATGTGTAAATCAGTTCAAAGTAATCTTCATCGGGAAGATTTTTCATTTTATTAAGAATTTCACTGTATGTCTTGTCAATTTCTTCACGCCTTCTCTTTAGGAAAGCGTTGCGTGTTTCAAGGTCGCAACGGCTCTTTGAAGCCGCCTGCATCTGCTTGACCTTTGACTGTGCCCTGTCGGCAATTTCGGCAGAAATCTTGTCGGCATCAAGCTTTGCCTGTGCCATAATCTGTGCGCATTTTTCATTGGTTTCAGCACCTATTTGGCTGATTCTTTCGTCACAGTCAAGACTTATGCGATTTAAAATTTTATCACCGCTGCTCAAAGTGATTCCACCTTTCTTTCGTAATTTTCGTTAGTCGGTTATCAGATGTTAAGGTTTGGAACTGTGATAACAACGAGAAGTGAAACGATGAATGAAAGGAGAGCGTAAATCTCAACGAGAGTTACGGAAACCATTGCCTTTGAGAAGTTTGAATCGTCCTTTGCGCTGAGTGCAATACCCGAAACGGCTGCCTTGCCCTGTGCAAAACCTGAAATCATACCGCCGATACCGATAGCAAGCGACGCTGCAAAGTATGCAAGTCCCTGTCCGATTGTCGGAGCTGTGCCGCCGAGAACGCCGCCGCTTACGAGAATAAGGAAGCCTACGATAAATCCGTAAAGTCCCTGAGTACCCGGGAGAAGTGTGAGAACGAGCATTTTACCGAATTTTGATGAGTCCTCGGAAAGAACTCCCATAGCTGCCTGTGCGGCAGAGCCTACACCTCGAGCAGAACCTACGCCTGCAAGTGCTGTTGCTATTGATGCGCCTAAAAGTGCGAAAAATATTCCATTCATTTTGATTTGTCCTCCTGAATTTTAATATATTTACTGTTGAGCTTGAACGGCTTAAACTGTTTGCCGCCGCCCTCATAGAATTTTCCGAACATTTCAACATACTGAAGTCGCATTGTGTGAACATATGAACCAAGTGCGTTGAGTCCGATGTTGATTGCGTGTCCGATGATGAACACAATAATGAGTAAGATAATTCCAAACCAGCTCTTTCCGAACATGGTCGAAAGCATATTGAATACCTGAGCCATAACTCCCGTTGTAAGTCCGAGAGCAAGAAGTCTTGAATAGCTCAGAAGGTCACTGATGTAACCTGTGATGTCATAGAGAGAGGCAAGTCCGCCGATGACTTTGCCGAATCCCTTTTTGTTTCTGCCCTGTGTGAGAACAAGACCGATTGCGCAGAAAATCGCAATGCCTGCTCCTACATAGACGAGTGTCTGACCGAATGCCATACCTGCCGCCAAAACGGCAAATCCGATAAGCATAAGCATCCAAAGTCCCGTGTCAAAGAACGCTCCGCCGTAATCCTTCTGCCTGAGGCAAACATAGAATTTGCAGCCCATACCGACAAGAATGTGTACAAGACCGAATGCTATTGAAATAATCATCAGCATAAGTGCGTCCTTTTGCGGGTCAATTGTCGGCCACGGGAAGATTTGTTTCATCGTAATGTTTGCACCCGTAAAGTAGTTGTAAAGGGTTGCGGGGGCATCTCCGAAGAAGCTTGCAAAAACAAGTCCCCAGAAAAATGTTGAAACACCGCAATATTGGAACAGCTTCAAGGTGTTTCTCATTTCCTTATCAGGCTTGAACAGCTTTATTGCAAGTCCTGTTCCTATTACCATTAACAGTCCGTAGCCTGCATCCGAGAACATCATTCCGAAGAAGAAGTAGAAGAAGAACGCAAGCAACGGTGTTGGATCAATATCGTCATGCGACGGGGGAGAGTACATATTTACAATGCTCTCTGCCGGTGCTGCAAAGCGACTGTTCTTTAGCTTTACAGGAGCTTTTTCCTCGTCAACATCGCCGAATTCGACATAGCATACAGAAACTCTTTCGCAAAGCCTTTCAAGCTTTTCACAGTCCTCCTCGGGAATGTAACCCGATATAACAAAAACATTCCGTGAATGCTGAAGTTCACCGATTACGCTGTATTTATCGGCTCTGATTCTGAAATAATCCTGTGTATCTTTAATATCTTTTCGTCTGTCTGCAAAGGAAATGATTTCCTTTTTTGCGTTTTCCGTATCATCTTCAAGCTTGTGACTTCTTTCAACAAGCTTTTTTGATTCCGCCAAAGGGGTAAGGCTTGAGTTTGTAACAGGTTTTGCAAAACCGATATCACGCAGAGCATTTTCCGCAAGCTCCTTTTGAGCAATCGGTGCAAAAAGTACAATGCAGGTAAGCCCCTCGTTTGCAAATTGAATTTCAAAATCAAATTCAAGCTTCGGAGACGCCTCGGCAAGTGCCTTTGAAAGCGATACCTCGTTGTACTCCTTTTGAATTGAGCCTATGAAAACAGCCGTTGTTTTTGTGTCCTTTGCATTAAGCGGAATGTCAAGATTCTTCCACGGCTCAAGCTGTGCAAGAGCGGTTTTTATGCGAATCCGTTCCGCCGCATTATCGGCAATCTGTTTGTTAAGCTCACAAATTCTGTTGCACACATCAATAACTTCGCCTGCATTTGATGCGATAACTCCGATTTCATCGGGATCAATCTCCCGCCGTCCGCAAAATGCGGAAAGCATACTTTTCTTTTCGGGAGAGTTGCTGTCGAGAATTTTCAGAGCGTTTTCACTGAGAGTAACATTCCGCTCGAAAATCTGAATTTGTGAGGTCATATCAATCTTGCCGAAACCTTTTCTGCAGGTTTCGGTCTTTTCAATCTGAATCAAACCCGAATCCTGCAAATGTTCAAGAAGTCGCTTTCTGTCCTGTCTTAGGGCAATAATCCGAACCGACTTCATTTTAAGTTTTGCCAATTTCTATCACCACGCTTCTTTCATTGCAACTGTTTTAAAGAGAGAGCCTTTGTATAGCCCCGTCAATAACACGCTTGCGGTTTTTGTCTGCAGTCCGAGAGAGAATGTCGCACTCAAGATTTGCCTTTTCAGAGGCTTTCTCAAGCTCTTTTTTGCTCTCTTTCGCAGTCTTTTCAAAAAGCATATCGGCATCCTTTTGTGCCTTTTCCTTTGCCGAAAGCACAACCTGTTTGGCATCTGCCTTTGTCTGTTCAACCCTTTCTGCTGATTCTGCTCGTGCATTTGCCTCACGCTGTCTGCAATCCTCTTCGGCATTGTAAATGGCGTCCAGCATATCTTTTGCCATTGTTATCCTCCTTTGTTAAAAAATGCATAAAAATATTTTTGAAGAATACACTATTTTGTTTATTCTATTCCTAGATTGTAGCACAATTATTTAAAAAAAGCAATCAACATACATTAAAGTTTGCCCAGTTTTTTATCATTTTCTTCCCTGTGACCGCATTTGCGAGTGGTTTTACAGCATTAATTTGCGATAAAAGAAAAAACACCGCATAATACGGTGTTTAAAAAATTAACTTGCTTATTATCTTACTTACTGTCTTGCTTACTGACTTGCTTATTATCTTGCGTGTTGTGGGTAAAACAGCGATATTTTAGTCTGTAAAACAGAAGAAAGCCGTCCCGAAAAAATTCGGAGCGGCTTTCAAAGCTACGGTTATTCGGCAGGCGTACAACTCTCCTGCATCTCTCGGGATTCCCTGTCAGTACCATCGGCGTGTGGATTGTACGAAATCTTCCACCTCGAATAACTTCTGAATTTATTCTAACATTATTTTAATAAAAAATTGCAAATAAATCAAGGTTGAAATCCGATGCAAAAAGTTGTATTATGTGAGGGTAATAACAAGATGGCAATATGCATGGAGGATTGTGTATTTATGAAAGAAATCAAGACAAATGTAATGAGAATTTTAGACAAAGAAAAGGTTGAATATACTCACCATGAATATCCCCACGGCAAGGATGCTGTTGACGGAGTAACGGTTGCAACGCTTATGAATCAAAATCCCGATTATGTGTTCAAAACTCTTGTAACAAAGGGCATGGGCAGAGATTATTATGTTTTCGTAGTTCCTGTTGACCACGAGCTTGACCTGAAAAAATGTGCCAAGAGCGTTGGTGAAAAGTCGGTTGAAATGATTCCCGTAAAGGACATTACAAAGGTCACCGGTTATGTGCGTGGAGGCTGTTCTCCTCTCGGAATGAAAAAGCAGTTCAAGACGACTTTCCACATTACAGCCGAGTCAATTCCGAAAATCATCGTCAGCGCAGGAAAAATTGGTTATCAAATTGATTTAAAGCCCGAGGATTTAATCCGCCTTACAAACGGTCAATGTGCCGATATAATTAAAGAATAGCAAAATGAAAGCCGCACAATGTTACTGTGCGGCTTTTGTCAGCTTATAAATTCGCTGTAATCTACGGTTATATTTGACAAGTCGTCGTTTTCTCCGAAATTCTTGCGGAGATACGATGACTCGGTTTTATCGTCAACCGTTCTTTCGCAAACAATTCTAAGCGTTGACTCTCCTGTAATATTGTATTCTTTACATAACATATTTTTACCGCTGTTTTGCAATAACAACTCGACTGTATCGTCGTCCGATGTTCCGATATTTACGGCGATAACTCCGTAAATATCACAATCTGACGGTAAATTGTTAACTGTTATTTTGGCTTTTTTGTAACCGTCAAAATTTTGAAATCCGTTCCATTTTAAAGTGTCAGTGTTTATTGCGTTTGCGTTTTCAAATTCCTGTTCAAATGAATTGTATAGCTCATTAAAACCGTGCCGTTTTGCAATGTGTCTTACATAACCTCGTACATCGTTCAGGTCAAAGTCCGCAACCCCAACATAGCACGAGTTAAGCCAAATGTCAAACCACTCTTCATATGAATAGCTGCAGTCATTGTATGTGTTGAAAGCTATGTTATTAAGGACACCGCTGTTGATGTGTACTCCGCCGTTATCAAGATTTTTTGAAAGTACATCTCCCGAATAATAAAAGTACGGACCTCCTACCGATGACGGCTGACCGTAGATTTCGGGATTTGACATTGATCTGAATGCCGTGCCCAATCTGCTTTCACCGACAAGCCAGTTTTTTGTGTCACAACCTTCAGGGTTAATTGACATCTCAGTCAGGTTGCCCATTATATCTGCGTAGGATTCTTCCAAGGCTCCTGTTATGTTGCTGTAAACCAACGAACCTATTGCAGTAGCTCTAAATGAATGTGTGTATTCATGTGCCGCAACATCAAGTGACCTTGAAACAGGTGTGTCACTGCATATAAACGAGCTGAATCCAAAAGTATTGCCTATAGATACAGCATTTGCCACCTCTTGACCGTCCGATGCTTTGTAGTATCCCATATATATTTTTATCGGAATTCCGTTTCCGTCAGTTGATGTTATTCCTTTCGATTTGAAATAATCATAGGTTTTAATAATGTTATCAACAAACGAAACAACATTGGCGGGAACATCTTCCGGATTGTCAAAAGTGTACGCTCCTGCGGTTGTAATATTGCTCATTTCGGTATCAAGCGGTTCAGCCGTATAAATTTTTCTTTTTGTATCAATAATCTGATATTTTCCGTTTGCCTTTTTGGCTGTGGGAAGTTTAACTGTTGAGCCGTCTGCCGCAGTATAGTCCATCATTTCGGTTTCAACATTTTTAAAATACAGGTCTGTATCATAGCTTTCGGCATTGTCGCTCTCAATTGAAGCCAAGGGGGCATATGATAAAAACTTATTGTTTATTGCGTCAACGGTAATTTTGAGGTAGCTGAAATTTTCGGTTGCACTGCCTTCCGTCCCTTGATTGTTAACATATACATACCAACAGTATTTTTTAAAATCAGAGTCAATTACAAGCTCGGGCTTTCTGACTTCGGAAAGTTCAAGATTAGGCAGAGCTTCTAATGCCGTATTTATCGCATCCTCCGAAGAAATAAGCTTTGATGTGTCAACTCCTATTAAGTCATCGGAAAGATTTTTGTCAAGCGAACTTGCAAGAGAAATTGTATTGCCGTCTTTATCTGCCCCGACAACGACATAAGACGAGCTTATTGCATAGTTGTTGTAGAATTGTTCAAAGTTATAATATGTATCGCCCGTGATTGTGTCTACATTTGTTTTTACCGGAAGTAATGTAAAATCATATGTAGCGGCTCCCAACAGGGTTTCAACAGCCTGAAGTGAGGAAAAGGCGGTATCGGCATTTGTAACCTTGTAGTCCGTGAATTTGCCGCTTATGAAAGTAATTTCTCCGTTATCATTGTAAATAACCTCGGCTTGATTATTGTTTAGCTTTTGAATGTCGGCAAGAGTATTGTCGTGAATTTCCGCCTGCTTCGGATATTCAACCGTCAGCGTTACCGTAACGCTTTCGTTTCCGAGTTTTATTTGTAAAACATCCGTGAAATAAGAATATTCTTCAGCCGCATTTGCTGAAAGCGTGCTGATTCCGACAGCTGTGCAGGATGCTGTGAGCGTTGCCGTAAGAACCAGTGACATCAAGGCTTTTTTGCCACGCTTTTTTAAGACGATTATTAAAAGTGCGGCAAAAAGAATAACTACGGACAAAGTAACAGCAAAAGAAAAATCATTTCCTGTTTTAACGGTTCTGTTGTCTGTGCTTTGAGGTTGTTTGACTGTAACGGCTTTTTCTGTGGCAGATGTAGCGGAAATTACACCTTGATTTGCCGTGGGAACGGTTTCGGCGTTGCTTTGAGTTGTCTTTGATTTGAGTGCAACCCTTGTACTTAACGAATCACTTTCGTTCTCGGAAAGTGTAATGCCGTTCTTTTGGCTCTCACCTATGATTTCGGCATTATCCGAAACAGTAAGCTTGTAGTTAATATTGTTGATAGCATAATAATTTGAATTTGTTATATCCGCTGTTACTTCTGTTTCGCCGCCATTTGTATCCGTTGCTTGAATATCACCCTTTAGTCCGTCGGAAACAGATGCCGCTCCGACAGTAAAAATAGAGGCGCAACCTATAACTGCGATTGCTGAAAATACAGCAATTATTTTTTTAATCCTTTTCACAATTTACCTCCGTTTGTCATATACTTGACTATTATTTTAAGTGAATTACATTGCAAATACAATATTTACGATATGAACGGGCAACAGATTGTTATAAAAAGAAAACCCGACTGCGTTTAACGCAGTCGGGAACAGCAAATTATGTTTTATTCATCAATAAATTCAAGGTCTTCGTCACTTACTTTTTTGAGTTCCTTTTTATTGAACAAATCGTAAATAACGGGAACGATGTAGAGTGTCATAAATGTTGCGTAGAGCAAACCGCCGATGCAGACAATTGCAATAGGCTGCATCATTTCTGCACCTGTGCCTATGCCGAGAGCCATAACAACAAGACCGAGAACTGTTGTGAGTGCTGTTATGAGGATAGGACGCATACGGGTTTTGCCTGCCTCAACAATTGACTCAATTCTCTCCTTGCCGTCAATACGGAGTTTGTTGATGTAGTCAACAAGTACGATACCGTTGTTTACAATGATACCGCAGAGCATTACAAAACCGACAAGCGATACAACGCTGATGTCAAATCCTGTAATTAAAAGTGCGAGGAAGCCGCCCGTGAATGCAAGCGGAATTGTAAACATAATAATGAACGGTGATTTAAGGCTCTGGAACTGTGCAACCATAATGAGGTAGATGAGAATAATGCCGAGCAACAGCATAAGCATAAGCTGTGAAACTGCCTCCATTGTCATTTCGTCTGTACCTGCATAGTCGATTGAACAGCTCTTCGGGAGCTTGTAATCGTTCATTGCGGACTTTACATTGTTTGAAACAGATGTAAGAGTGTAGCCGTCCTTGACTTCGGCGCTGATTTTAAGATAACGCTTTTGATTTTCACGGCTGATTTTATCCATAGTTTCCGACTTTGAAATATCCGAAACAGAGGAGAGCTTAACTGTCTTTTCGTTACCGCTTGAATCCTTGTAGGTAATGTCAATGTCACGGAGATTTTTCGGAGTAACGGTTTCGCTGTCGTCCTTTACAACCACAACATTCATATCATTGCCGTCATCATTCGTAAGAGTGGCAGCGTTTTTTTCTGTTGAAATTGCTGCGGCAACCTGCTGATAAACCTGTGCAACGGTAAGTCCCTTTTCAGCGGCTTTTGACTTGTCAACAGTAACCTTGATTTCGGGAGAAACAGCACCGATGCCGTTGTCTACCGATGCAACGCCTTTAACCTTTTCAAGTGTCTTGCCGATATCCTCGGCAGTGCTTTTGAGTGTGTCAAGGTCGTCACCGTAGAGCGTAATCTGAACGGAACCGTCACCCATAAGGCTTGACATTGAACTTGAAGTGCCGCCGCTTACGGCAGCTTCACCGTCAAGGCTTTCAAGATCCTTTTCAATCTTCTTTGAAATCTCACCGCTCTGTTTTGTAAAATCATCCTTGAGAACGGCATATGCCATAAGTGAGCCGGCATCATTTGACGATGAACCGCCTGTAAGTCCCATAAGGCTTGACGAGTTGCCCGCCATAACGCCTACGGTTTCAAACTGGTCATATTTTGAAAGCAAATCGTTGAGCTTTTCGCCCTCTTTAACTGTTTCTTCAAAGGTTGCGTTATCGTCAAGCTTCAATGATACCTGAATCTGTGTACTGCTCATATCGGGCATAAAGCTGAAACCTCTCATCAGGCAAAGACCTGCACTTGTAAAGAGAAGTGCAACTGCAACGAGAATTGCAGGAACTTTGTGCTTTAATACGAAACGAAGTGAGCGTTCATATGCCTTCTTGATTTTTCCGTCCTTCGGAGCGGAATTAGGTTTCATCTTGCGGAGCATTCTCTGTCCCATGGTCGGAACAAGCGTCAGCGCAACAATAAGGCTTGCAAGAAGTGAATATGTAACCGTGAGTGCAAGGTCAACAAACAGCTGACGGGTGATGCCTTCAACAAATACAATCGGCAGGAACACGCATACTGTGGTGAGAGTTGATGCCGTAATTGCACCGGCAACCTGTCTTGCACCGTTAAGTGCCGCCTTAATCGGCGAAACTCCCATGCTTCTCAGTCGGTAGATATTTTCGATTACAACAACCGAGTTGTCAACAAGCATTCCGACGCCTATTGCAAGTCCTGACAGCGAAATCATATTGAGTGTTACACCGCTGAAATACATAAGAACGATTGCAAACACAACGCTTATCGGAATTGAGCAGGCAACAATGAGCGTCGGTTTGATATCTCTGAGAAATAGGAAAAGTATGATAATTGCAAGAACCGCACCCATAAGGAGGTTCTGTAATACATTGTTGATTACAAGGTTAATGTAGTCGCCTTCATTATAAAGGCTTGTAAAGTGAAGTCCGTCAACCTCTTTTGAAAGCGAATCAAGCTTTGTGTTAATGTTTTCGCAAACGGTAGAAGACGCTGTGTTGCTTGACTTTGAAAAGCTCAATACAATACCGGGGTTGCCGTTGATTCTTGCAAAGGTTTCGTCGGAATTATCGGCAACAAAAACATCTGCAACATCTTTAAGATGAATAACCCCTATTCCGTCAATTCCTGTGTCAAAAAGTACAAGCGACTTCATCTCTTTTTCATCATTCACCTTGTCGCCGACACGAACCATGAATTTATTGTTATCGTCATCGGTAACATAGCCTGCCGGCATTGAAAAGTTTTGTGCCGTTAGAATTGAAGAAATGGTATCAAGTGTGACCGTGTTGCTCACATCAGCCTTGCTTTTTGCCTCTTTCTTTTTATCTGCAAGTTCCTTTTCGGATGTTTCAATCTGTTTTTCTGCACTTGAAAGCTGTGTAAGTGCGCTGTTGAGTTCACTCTGTTTTGAAGTGAGAGTTGACATGGCAGAGGACATTTTGAAGTCTGCACTTGACTGTTGTTGTGAAATGAGGGCAAGAGCGGAATCAACCGAAACCGATTTATCGTCAAGTCCCGAAATTGCGTTATCAAGCTGTGCAATACCCGAGTTGATTTGTGAGATTTTCTCCGACATTTCACTTAATGCAGAATTGATTGCATCTCCCGAAGTCCCGAGCTTTTTAAGTGAGTTTTCAACATTTTGAAGAGCCTCTGCACTCTTGTTGATTGACTCTTGAATTGACTGCATTGTCTTTGCAATGTCGGGAGCTTTGATTCCGTAAGGCTCAAGCACCTTGTTAAGCTCGTCAATCTGCTGTTGAAGTGCCTTGTATTCCTCGCTGTCGGGCAGTGCATCATTCATTTTCCGAACAATTTCCTGATATTGTTCGTTGAATTTTGAAAGCTGTTCAAGCTTTTGCGTAAGCTGTGACTGCTCGGAAGTCAGCTCATCATAGGTAGTTTTCAGTTCAAGCAAACCCTGATAAGCGGTTTCGAGCAAAGTCTTTGTTGAAGTGAGGCTTGCCTTTCGGTCAAGCAACTGCATCTTTGCCGACAAAAGCTGTGTTTTACCGCTTTCAGCCTTGTTCTGTGCATCGGCAAGCTGTTTTGAAACAGCCTCCTGCTGTGAGTTGATTTGCTCAATTGAAGATGAAACAGTACCCTGACCGTCCTTGGCTTTGCCGATATTATCCTGCAATTCCTTTTTAGCCTTGGTAATTTTGTCCTCTGCATCACCAAATTGATTATCGAGCGCAGCAGAAATCTTCTTATTAAGCTTGTCAAGCTTATCCTGTGAAAGTACGACATTTTCCTGTTCCGTAACAATGCCCTTGTCAGAAACAGAGGCAACACCGTCAATGCCTTCAAGTTCATTCAAAAGTTCGTTTGTGACATAATCCGAAAGCTCTGTCTGCGACTTGCCTTCAAAGTCAACCGCCGTCATTGCAACGGGGAGAATATTCGGGTTGATTTTGATGAGGTATGGTGTTCCGACTCCGTCAGGCCAATTGCCCTTGATTGTGTCAAGGCTTGAACGCATATCAACAGTTGCGCTGTCCATATTTGTGCCGTCCTCAAATTCAATCATCAAAAGTGAATAGTTGTCCGATGAGGTAGAGGTGATCTCCTTAACACCGTCAATTGCCGACATCGACTGTTCAAGAGGCTTTGAAACCGTTGTTTCAACCGCCTCGGGCGTCTGACCTGCGTAGGTGGTCATGATAACGGCATAGGGAAAGTCCATATTCGGTAAAAGGTCGGGCGTCATCTTGAAAAATGACACTATACCGAGAACCAGAACAAGTACAACCGCAACCAATACCGTCATCGGTTTTTTTACGCTGATTTTAGATAACATTGATTACTCCTTTGTTTGTGCTTTTTATCTATGAGTATATTTCATATTAAATGCAATTTCTACCAACTTAGGTTTACATTTTCTGTTGAAATCGGCCGCAACCGGTTGCGTGAATATTTAAACTTAATCTGCAATTGCACCTGTTTTGATAATTTCAAGTTTTCTGTGATACTCCCTGTGAACCTCGTCAAAAGGTTTTCCTATTACAAAAACATTGAACACGGCATTCTTCAGCACTTGAGTGAGAATCTGTGAAAGACACTTCACATCTTCATCTGAAGTATATTTAAGGTTACTTCTGTCAAAATTGTTTGTAACGCTGACAAGCTCTGCAACGCCCTTGAAACGGTTGATAAAATATTCCGAAACAAGACTGTCATTTGCCTTTATATTTTTGATGAGATTCTTCATAATGATACTTTGTTTTGCATCCTTTGAACATTCGCATAGAATTTCAAAAAGCAAATCATAAGTTACAAATATGTCGCCGTGAGTGCGAGAGATAACCTCTGTGGCTTTTTCAAGCGAAAAGTTGATAAATGAGCGTGTCATAACCTCCACAAGGTCAACCTTATCGTCAAAGTACTGATAAAAACTGCCTCTCGAAATGTTTGCGTTCCTTATAATATTGTTTATGCTGACTCTCTCTCCCGACGAACCGGCAAATTCATTGAATATTGCGTCCGTGATTCTCTGACGCTTTTCTTCGGGAAGATTATAAAAGGTGTTTTTTATCATAAAAAATCCTCCAAAATAAATGTGACAGGCAGTCATATGACAACCTGTCACAATTTTAACATCGTTTATTTATTGTGTCAATTAAATGTGTTTTAGATTTTGCACATATACGATCAAAAATCTTTGTGCATATTAACAACAAAATTAAGCTTTGCCTTTAAATTTTTCAAAAAGTCCTTTGCATCCGCTGTAAATATCGTTGTATGCCTGCTCAAAATCACCGCTGTACCACGGATCCGATACATCACGATTCATACCTGCAAAGCTCATCATCTCGCAAACCTTTTCGTCTTTGTCATCACCGAAAATTCGCATAGTGTTTCTGATATTATTAGAGTCCATGCAGATGAAATAATCGTACTTGTCATAGTCGGATTTTTTGAGCTGAACAGCCCTCTTGCCGTCACAACCGATTCCGTGTTTTGCAAGCTCACGCTTAGCCGGCGGATAAACAGGATTTCCAATCCCGTTCCATATCTCCTCCGTACTCGTAGCAGATGATTTAATCACAAACCTGTCAGCAATCTCGCCATTCTTAACCATGTCCCTAAATATAAATTCCGCCATAGGCGACCGACAAATATTCCCATGGCACACAAACATTATTTTAATCAAAGTACAATTCCTCCCGCTTTGCCGTAATATGCCGTGATTTGCAAGGCGAAATGAGTATAACAGGAATGAATATCACTTTTAAAATTCCCTCTAAACACGCAAATCAAGGCAAAATGTGGCATATTAGATTTTTCAAAAGTAGTCAAATAGTAGTCAGTTAAGGGGGTGCAGACTACTTCCAAAATCAACCGTATAACGATAGCTTTTGGGTATGGGTGTGCAAAATGAATTTTTAGTTATTATAATTCTTGTTAAGAACTATAATTTGCCAATTTAAGCTATCGTTAATGAGGTTTAAAATATGATTATTATAGCATAAAATCTTTTTAGCCACAACAAAACAGCACTCATATCGTAATGATGTGGATGCTGTTTGTAATAATCAGATTTTTAACAATGCGATTGTAGTGAAAGTATTATCTTCACAACTTACTGTGAAATCGCCTGAATATGATTCTGTAATATTTTTTAGGATTTCAATACCAAGTCCTTTATGATTTGGCTTTGTGGATTGTAAATTATCAATGTTATCGGGAATATTATGGTCGCAGTAATTGATGCATTTTACTACAAAGTTATTATCTTTAATTTGCGATGAAAGAATAATAAATACTTTGCTTTTATCGTTAGAGCTAACACAAGACTCTATTGCGTTATCAATTATGTTGGTAAACAATCTACAGAGATCTGTGTTTTTAACATTGATGTTATTTGGAACATTCAAGTTACTTGAAAACTCAATATGATTTGCTTGTATGGTGTCATATTTGTTAATCATAATAATATTAACTAATTCATTGTCACAGAATTTTCTGATTTTGTTGTTCTCAAGAGTTTCGGTCAAATCTTGGATAATTGCGTTTGCTCGTTCACTATTATTATCATTGTTATCATTAACCATAGCTTTTACAACTGTAATCATATTACTGATATCGTGATTCATTTTTCTTGTTTCGGCAATACTTACTTTCATTTTGTTGTAGTATTCAAGTTCGAGTTCGTTCTTTAAATTAGAAATTTCGAGTGCTTCTTTCAAATCGTGATTTTCAGAATTTACAAGCAAAACTTTGTAAAGTGCGATGTCACATATAACCATACATATGATTGTTGCAATGACAAAAACCCAAAGTATAATATTTGCACTTGTCAGTTCAAAATTGTTATTGTTATATACAGATATGGCGATTGCCGAACTGCACATAAGCAGTGAAACAATGATAATATCAAATTGCCACATTCTTGATGAATAATTTTTGTGCTTAAGATTTTTATCAAAAATTTTTTTGCATATTAAAAGTAAAATCCAAAGAACAAGAATAGCTACAACATTGCTGAGTACATTTGCAACTTTATCGTCACGCAATGAAAATCCCATAAAAGTAAATAACGCCATAACCGAAAGCTCTGTTATACACATTGAAGCAAGGAACAGAACATAGGCTATTGTTTTCTGAGAGATTTTATCGCTGAAACAAGTGAAAAATGTTATGGCAATCACTCCGAATAAGATAATAGGTTTAAATGGATTAGCATTAAATTCCTCGTTTATTCTGGATAAAAAAGAAATAATCATTGTAAAGACAAAGAACATTCCCATTATAATTTTGTAAATAGGTTTGTCCTTTTTTAATGTAAGCAGTTGCAATGGATACTGAAGAAAAGTAGCAGTTGTAATTAAGTCTAATATAGTTGCAAAAACAAGTAACATTGTTTATCCTCCGAAATTCATAAGATATAAATTTTTGGCATCTTTAGCGTAAGAGTCGCTTATCGGAATAATAGCTCCGGTTGTCAAAGTAAATTGCCCTGATTGATAAGAGACAATGTATTTGGCATTTACAATATAGCTCTGGTGGCACCTTGCGAAATATTCGGGCAATTCCTTTGGAAAATCAGAAAGTTTTTTGTAGCAACGATAGATTTTGTCGTCGGTGATAATTTCACAAACTCGTTTAGAACTTTGGATGTATAGGATACTGTCAATCGGAATCAGGTGTTCTTTAAAATCATAGGAAATTTTTAATTTTGCAGTTTTTTTCTTATATTCACTTTCGGCTTGTTTAATGAAAAAGTTCAGAATGTTGTACTGAATCGGTTTTTCAAGAAATCCCTGTGGAGCAATATGCTCGTAAATATTTTCATAATAAACATTGCCGTAGCCGGTTATGAAAATAGTTTTTATATTTGGCTGGATTTTTTGAATATCTTCCGCAAGAAAAATTCCGTTGTCATCTTTTAGAACAATGTCAATAATCAACAAATCAATATTTTCTGAATGAATTATATTCAGAGTATCTTCTCTGTTAATAGAAACAAATACTTCGTGCTTAAACTTATTTTTTATGTATTTCGCAATGCTATTTGCAATTGATAAATCATCATCACAAACCAATATGTTCATATCCTATTCCCCCTAATAAACCCATATTGTGAAAGTTTCACTTAAAACTTATGCAATCAGTATATCATAATTTGTATAAAAATGAAAGATTTTATTTACTTTTGCAGAATTATGTAAAAAACAGGCGACTTGATGTAACTTTTCGGGATAGCGAAACAATTGGTAATGTTATATAATTATTAGTAAGATGAAATGTGATATATGTACAAGAAGAGAATAAATTGGTTTTTTATATTGATAAAACTAGTCTTGAAAAGAAGTATGCAAAAATATTCGCAAATTGCAATAGCAAGTTGTAACAGTTTTTAAAAATTAGAAATTACAAATTACAAGAAATAATATCAGTGACAAATATGGACGGTGCTTAGGTTGGCGAAAATTGTTTTTAAACATGGAAAGACATCAAATAATATATGTGTTAAATTATCTGGCAAAGATACAATTATGACTGTTGATTTATCAAATATAACTTTAAAATCACCAAAAGGATTTGTTAAACCAGAAATAATTGCTAAAAATCAGATTGTATATGAGAATCTAAAAGGCGGGCGTATCAAATCTTATTTATCTATGGGAATACAAGTTTCACAGTTTTTTAGCATTGTTGATCAGGTTTTGAATATAACCAAGTACATTATTGATAATGGACTGCTTCTTGAATGTTTAGTAAAAAATATTGATTACATATTTTTTGATGATGAAAATAAAGTTAGAATGATATATGTACCAATTTCTCATATGGCAGAAACTGAAGACATGTTATGGTTACTGAGATATATGGCTGATAGTGCTGTTTTAAAAAATAAAAGCGAAATAAAAGAATTGAGGGATTTTAAGAATTGTTTGAGTAGCTTAAGTGCATTTGATATTGATAAAATACGCAAAGAGTTACCTTTGTACAAAAATTTCTTACATGAATTAGATGAGGATGAACCTACTGATTTAATGGATGAATCAACAGAACTGATGGATGACGATAAAACAGATTTAGCAGATGAAACCGAAACATATATTATGAATGAGTTTTCAGAACAAGTGACTGGATTTCCAAAATTGAAACGATTGTCTACAAATGAAGTTGTCTATATAAATAAATCCGTGTTTAGAATTGGTAAGGATAAAAATTGTGTTGACTATTTTATTGACAATGTTGCCGTTAGCAGAAGTCACGCAGATATTATTGTCCGAGGAACAAGATGTTTTATTGTTGACTTAAAATCAAAGAATAAAACATATATTAACGATAATGTTATACCAATAAATACTGAGTATGAATTGCACAATGATGATGTTATTACATTAGCTGATGAGGAGTTTATAATTAATTTTTAATGAACTTCATAGAATTGGTTACGGAGGTTAATAATGCATTTCACAATAGCAGCAGATACTGATGTAGGAATTTCTAAAAAAATAAATCAAGATAGTTTCATAATTAAGAAAGCATTAATTGGTAATTCCGAGATTGTAATGGCAATAATCTGTGACGGAATGGGAGGTCTTTCAAAAGGGGAATTGGCTAGTGCAACAGTAATAGAAGTTTTCTCTGATTGGTTTGATGATAATATTTTATATGAATTTGAAAATATAAACTTAGAAATAATAGGCGAAAAATGGTCACTCTTATTAAAGAAATTAAATTCTGAAATCAATGAATTTGGAAAAGACAGAGGAATACGATTGGGTACCACATTTACTGGAGCATTATTTGTTGATGAAAAATATGTTGTTGTTCATGTAGGAGATTCCAGATTATATCATATTGGAACTAAATTATCACAAATTACAAAAGATCAGACTTTTATCGCAAGGGCAATTGAAAATGGTGAACTAACAGAAAATGAAGCAAAAAATGATAGTAGACGAAATGTTCTTTTACAATGTGTCGGAGCTTCGAAATTTGTAGAACCAGAAATAATATTAGGAATTACTCAAGAAAAGGGATACTTATTCTGTTCAGATGGTTTTAGACATGTAATTACTGATGAGGAAATCTATACTTCATTAAACAAAGTTGTCAAAGGCAATAAAAAAGCAATGTCTATGCAGATTAGGAAATTAATAGATTTAATAAAATCACGAAAAGAAAAGGATAATATAACTGCAATATATATTAAGGTTGAAAATATCTTTGACTGCAAATTTGAAAATAATGAAGAGAAAAAGAAATACACTTCACATTATACTTTAAAATTTTTGGTTATATTTTTCGGCATTATGTCAGTAGTATTTTTGTTTCTGGGAATAATTAAACTTTTTTAAATGGAGAATAAAATATGGACTGGTTAACTGATGAATTGATATGTTATGTTGGACTAGTGATTGCATTATTAGGTGTTGTTTTAGCGGTTTTCTCATTGTTTTTATACAAATTAAAAAAAGAAAAATTAATGAGTAAATACAATACTGAATATGGAGAAATCTCAAAAAGAAAATAATTTATAAAACTTTAAATAGGGGTGTAGTATGTCTGAAATTATTTCTTCTACATATGAACTGATTGAAAGAATCGGATCAGGCGGTGGTGGTGTTGTATATTTGGCAAATCACCTTAGACTTGGGAAAAAGGTTGTACTAAAAGCGGACAAAAGAAAATTGACCACACGTCCAGAATTGTTGAGAAGAGAGGTCGATGTTTTAAAGAATCTCACTCATAGCTATATTCCACAGGTATATGACTTCTTTGTTGAGAACGATACAGTATATACAGCTATGGACTATATTCAAGGCGAAAGCCTTGATAAGCCGCTAAAGAGAGGAGAAAGGTTTTCTCAGGCACAGGTTATTAAATGGGCGATTCAAATGTTAGAAGCTTTGGATTATTTGCACCAACCTATTCATGGAGATCCTCCAAAGGGTTATGTGCATAGCGATATAAAGCCTGCTAATTTAATGAAAAGACCAAATAATGATATATGCTTAATTGATTTTAATATTGCTTTAGCAATAGGGGAGAATAATGTTGTAGGATGTAGTATTGGCTATGCTTCACCGGAACATTACGGATTGGACTATTCGGAAGTAAGCGGAACAGTTATTGATGAAAACGAAACGGTAACCCTTAATGATGAAACAGCCACTATTACCTTATCAAAAATAAAATCCAGTTCATCTAACAGTAAAAAAAGAATAATGCCTGATGTTAGGTCGGACATTTATAGCGTGGGTGCAACTTTATATCATCTGCTTAGTGGTGTACGTCCTGCAAAAGACGCACTAAATGTTGAAAAGTTATCGCAAAAAGAATTTAGTCCGCTGATTGTAAAAATAATATCTAAGGCAATGGAGCCTAACCCGAATTTAAGGTATCAGACAGCAGCTGAAATGCTTGATGATATTTTGAAGTTAAGGGAAAACGATCCCAGAACGAAAAAATTAAAAAAATTTAGATTGATTACGCTTGTGGTGGCTGCGGTTGTTTTTGCTGTTGGTCTTTCTATTGGTTTTATTGGATTAAAAAGAATGCAAACACGAGAAAGTTTTTTGAAGTTAGCGGAGTATTCAAGCAATGCTTTGCAAGATGGTAATTCAGAAAAAGCAATAAAATATGCGTTAGAAGCTACCTCCAGTAATAGTGGAATACTAACCCCAGGTTTGTTGCCGGAAGTACAAATGTCACTGACTACAGCGCTCGGAGTATACGATTTGGCAGATGGATATAAGTCATATAACACTATTGAGCTTCCTTCGGCAACAATATGTATGAGGTTATCTCCTGATGGAAAAACAGGAGCTTGTATATACTCAGGGAATCTTGCGATTTTTGATACCGAAAAAGCTGAAATTATTGAAACATTGCCTTCAGATGAATCTGCTTTGTCAGAAGTAGAATTTATTGATAATTACAACCTTTGTTTTGCCGGAAAATACGGAATTACAGTTTACAATCTTGCAAGTAAAGAAACTGTATGGACCGGTAATAAAGCAACATCAATAAGTGTTTCTAGCGATGGAATAAATGTGGCAGGAATTTATAAAGATGAGAATACAGCTACAATATATGATTCACAAACAGGAAATATATTACAAACAGTTGATTTTAATGGAAGAAGTCAACAAGTTACGACTAATGATATATTTGCAAATCCAAATGATAATCTCTTTGAAATAAGTAATGATGGAAATCTGTTAGCTGTGAGCTTTTCAGATGGTTCTTTATCTGTTTTTAATGTTGCTAACGACGATGAAATAGAATTGTATGACAGCACTTCTGATTTTACCCATTTTGAAGGTGGCTTTTACAAAGAATATTTTGCCTATTCCGCATCGAATACAACCAAATCTGTTTTTGCCGTGATAGATGTAAACAAAAAAGAACAGATTGGCGGATTTAATAAAGATGGATATTTTGAGGTTCAGGCTGATGAAACCGGAATATTCACAAAAATAGATAATATTTTGGTTGAAATTGATCCGGTATCGGGAGAGCAAACGCCACTGGTAAATACATCTGAAAATATTGTTGATTTTGCTCTTAGCGGTTCGCATACGATGGCTTCATATAAAGGCGGTGTTCTTTTCTTTGACGAAAAAGCTAATTTGACATCAAAAATTGATAAAAAGTTTTCATGTGATTTTATTCAGATTTCAGAAGGAGTAGCGTTAATTGGTAGTATGGACGAGCCTGTTATATGTATTTTAAAATATGAAAATCATTTGGATTCTCAAGTGTTCTCATATGATTCAGACTACTCTCACGATGAAGCAAGAATCAGTGCTGATGAAAGGACAATAATGTTCTTTACATATAAACAATTCAGAATATATGACTTTGATAATGAATTGATTTGCGAAGTTGATATTCCGAATGCATCAGATGTTTATGATCAACAATTCGTCAGAGATGGTAACAGCTCGTATTTGGAAGTTACATATTATGATGGCACAATAGAAAGATACAATGCTAGGGATGGCACAAAAATATATTCCGAAAAAGGAGATATACCGGATTCAACATTGTATGAAGAATTCTATACAGACAATTATAGAATTGAGTCGCCGCTTCACGGTACACCTAAAGTTTATAAAAAAGACAGTGATGAAATAGTAACAGAACTTGAAGAGGATGCATATTTGACATATGTTACGCAGGTCGATGATTATGTCATCACACAATATATTACAGCAAGCGGAGAATTCTACGGGTACTTGCTAAATGATAAATGCGAGAAAATAGCTTATCTGCCAAATCTTTGTGATATATTAAATGGAAAATTGATTTTTGATTATCCCTCAACAGGCGATATACGGAAATCTAAAATATACAACATTGATGAGCTTATTTCAATGGCTCAAAATGAAATTGATGGAGGAATTTAAATGAAACAAGTTAGAAGATTACTATCATATTTGCTTACAGTAATGGTGATAGTAACGGCAATTACTTCAACGGGTGTTGTAGCTCACGCTTCTATGTTGCCGTTGGAAGAAGTCAAGGCGTATTTGGTCTTGAATGGAAAAACTGATGAGGAATTATCCTCAATGAAGTTGGATGATGTACTGGATATGCTTGTTGATTCAGAGGGAAACAAGATAGAAGTATCCAACAATGCTACAACTGTTTGGAAATATACAAAATCTAATGATGATGGATTAGAAGAATACAAACAATACAACATTGGGAAAAATGAAACTATTGATTTATCTATAGACGCTGATATAAAGGCTTATACTATCGAATTGATTATAGGTTCTTCAAACCAATTAGACAATGATAATATTAGGTATATTATAAAAGTCTTTATTACCGACACTGTTAGAGATGAAATTGGTTATGATTTATACTTGCAAGAAGCATCCGGAAATCGATATTTAGTGACTCCGGAAAGGAAGAATTCGGGAGTAAACACCCAAATACCAAAATTTCCTTTTGCTGTGAATGAATATGTTGTTTCTGAACCCGAAAATGGAAACCAATACTATTTGGGAATTTCATCTATTGCCGACGAACACCCAAATATCAAAACAGAAGTATATGATTTTTGGGCATATATCAGTAGTGGCGGAAATACAGAAAATATTGATTCAATAACTGATGATATACTAAATCCCAAAATGGATGAAAGCAATCCCGGATTAGCAATAAATTACGGTGAAACAAATTGGTTTGCTATTGTATACTTAGATAATAATAATAATGTTATTGGACAGTCATTCATAACTTTTGCAGCTGTATCAGATACAACATATGTAGATGTAAGTTTGTATGCTAAAAATGGAAATGAATTTACAGATGCAGTATTACTTAATGTGGATCACATTGGATTTGAAGATGTAGATTCTTCATTTGCGGGTAAAGGAATACATGAACATTGTTTGATGCTTAAGGATGCTTATTCCGTAGATTCCGAATTATATTGTGTTCTTAATGCGCACGGAGTAACATACGGAGATCAGGCCAATAGTTATGTTAAAAAAGCAGTTGTCGGTTGTTATGATTCTTTAGAGGAAGCTGCAAATTGCGAAGATATAAAAGACCAGTTAATTCCGGTTGATCAGACATCATCTTCAAGAGGATATAAAGCAAATTATAATTATGAAAATGGCGGAGTTCAATTCACAATCTTTTTTGAGGACGGCAATGTTTGGAGATTGGCTGTTTTAGCTATGGAGTACACTCCAAAGTATGATAAAAATTATTTTAAGCCATATACAGATAAACCCATAATTGGTCAAAAGGATCCTTGGTTTAATGTAACGGGTGCAATAGATGGCAATGGAAAAGAATACAGCGTAGATAAAGGTAATGCATATGTTGTTGAAAACGGCAAAAATATCAATATGGATACATATTACGGTTATGGCTATCAGACCGTTTTTATAAAAGATGACTCTAACTCTGATGTTGATTTATCCAATATGAAACCCATATTCAACTATACGGATGAAAATAGATTATATGCCGTTTCCGAAGATACCGGCGACAAAGTTGATGAAACGCACACAAGAGATTTTGCCGAGGCAAATCAGCAGTATACATTAGTATTTGATGATAATGAAAATCAAAAAAGAAATTATTGGATTACATATAAGAAATTAAATAATAATGGACCGGAGCTTTATGTTTTAGGACCGCAAGAAAGAGAAGTAATATTTGATGATTACTTTGGAGACAAGCACGACATTCTGATAGCTAATGTTGGTAATGCTCCCCTTACAAACTTGAGTGTTGAACTTCGGAATACTGAGAATGTTAAGCTCGACGGTTACTGGACAGTTGGCGGTAAGAACAACGATACATTAGCTGCTTTTTCAACCACCTCTAAAACTACTCAATACGGAGAATTACCTAATATGGGAAAGATTCGTTTGGTACCCGATGGTAACGGCGAAGTAAAAGGTACAGTAGTAATTAAGGCCGGTGAAGTAGGAAAAGAGCAGGAGGTTGTTATATCACTTAACGGTACAGTTAAAACACCGGAAATTATAACCGATAATTTGAGTGATGCAGTAAAATATGTACCTTATCAATACATAATTGCAACAGATAATATTCATGATAACATAAGAGAAGAATTTGAAATTGTTGAAGGTGAGCAGGCGTTACCTAAAGGATTGGTATTTAATAAGAAAACAGGTGAGATTTCAGGTGTTCCGCAAGTTCCCGATAATAATGCCGAATACGAAGATTATGAATTCACAATCAAAGTTAATTACTTTAATGAAGGTGAAACTGAATCATTCGAATCAGTAAGCAAAAAATTCAAATTGAGAGTTAATTCAAATACCAATGACAATGTTTATAACGCTTCAGATGAAGGCTATACAATTAAGGAACATATCGGTGCTAAAACTGAAAATTCACACGAATTTGTTTTGGAAAATATTGAAGAAGATCAGCTGTTTGTTTCAAATGGTAGCTATGGTGAGTTTGTCGATTTGTGGCTCAACGGTGAAAAATTAGAGGAAGGCATAGATTATGACTCGGAATCAGGTAGCACTAAGATTACCATAAAGAGTCAGACTTTTGAAAATAAAGCTGATAAGGACGGAACAAATACAATAGCGATGGAATTCCGTAACGATGATAATGAGGTTAACCGTACTGCCCAAAACTTTAATATTAAAAAGCAATCAAACACAGATAAAGATAAGGATAAGGCAAATAAAGAAGCGGCTGATAAAGTAGTTGCATTAATTGACGCTTTGCCAAACAGCGTTTCAATTTCCGATAAGAGTGCCGTGGAATCTGCGAGAAATGCTTATGATGCTTTAACCTCGGCACAGAAGGATTGTGTTCCTGAGTCCAGTTATAACAAATTGGTAGCGGCAGAAAATGCTATAGATACTTTAAATAAAAACCGAACAGCGGCTCAACCTGTAATCAATCTTATTGATGAAATTCCGACAAGTATTACACTTGATTGTAAAGATAAGGTAACAGCCGCAAGAAGTGCTTATGATAAGCTTACATCGGAACAAAAAGAGTATGTAACAAATTACAGTAAGTTAAGTGCTGCGGAAAACGCAATTGAAACATTAGAAGCCGAAGAACAGGCTCGCGCAAAAGACAGAGCGGCAGCGGAACCGGTTATTGAGCTTATAGACGCTATTCCATCTACGGTAACATTGGAAAGCGAGAATGCAATTACAACGGCTCGAAACGCTTATAATATTCTCCTCTCTAACCAAAAAGGCTATGTAACTAATTACAGTAAGCTTACAAACGCTGAAGATAAGCTCGCTGAATTGAAAAAAGATACTGACGAAAAAACCGTCAATATGGTTTGCAGTATCATTGATAAAGACGGTAAAGCGTTAGTTGATTACATTGCCGAAATTCATTCCAATGTTCTGCAATCAAGAACAGATGAAAACGGTTTTGCAAGATTTTCAAATGTTTTAATTGACGAACACACATTAATTATTAAAGATTCTAATGGTACAAAGTGTGCGGAAAAGACATTTAAAATTGTTGAGGGCGATTCGTTATCTATATCCGGTAATGAAATTACAGCAAAGGCAGGTTCAACATTTACATTATCGGTATCAGTAAATGATGGAAATATCAGTTTCTTAAAAGTTGAATCGGGAGATAAAGCCCCCGAACTTGAAAATGAGGATGATAAAACGCACTCAATAGATATTTCTGACAGCGCTAAGGATGAAGAAAATATTGATGATAAAACAATTGACATTACTAATAATTCTGCAACCTCACTGCAGACCGGCGATAACAGAAAGATGTATGCTTGGTATTTATTATTAATAGCTTCTTGGTCAACACTTGTCCTTATTTTTATCAGCTGCAGAAAGAAGAAAAGCAGATAGCAAACGGTAACGATAGTGGGTGGCAGTATTGCTGCCGCCCACCAATAGCAATCGTATAAAGAGTATAAGATGAATTTTGTTATGTTACAGCCAATTATATTTTTTGTCTTGTCATTTTGTTTTATGGTAATTGCTGTTTGTTTGATCGTAATAATTGTTCATTCAAACAAGAAGATAAAACAATCAGACAAAAAAGAATTAATTATCACAGAAGAAATAAAAAGCGTAAATACAAGTGAAGAATGTGATTTGTTTTTAGACTCAAATTCACTATTAAATTGAATTTGAATGTGAAAACTAAATAAATTTTGAGGCGGAAGTGAGTATGATAAAAAACGAAAAAATGATGATTTATGATGAATTTGTTTGTAATTCCAATATATCGTATGTATTAAGAGACAATTCGGTGTTTTCTTCAACCGGATATAAAGTACTGCAAAATCAGAAAAATGATTGTTTTGTAAAATGTTGCAAGATGATATTAAACGGAAGAATACAGCTATACTACATAACAGAAGAATATATACAATTATCAAAGCTGATATTGTCAATTGACGCTGATATCTTTATATCAATAACTTCGGATTTTATTTCCCACATAATGTCTGTTAAAAGTAACGGTTTCTTATCTTGTAAAAACATAGATCTTTCTTTAGAACACATTTATGTTGATCCTTTAACAAATCATGTAAGACTAATCTATCTTCCCCTCAATGTCGATTTGTATAGTGATATGTTTCAGTTTGAAAGATCATTGAGAACTGAAATATGTAAGGCAATTAAGATGTCAAGTTCACTTAATTCTCCTCAAACTAATAAGTTATTAAAAAACTTGAATGATGAGACTGTACCAATTGAAAATTTAATTTGCAGTTTTGGCGGGGGTAAAGAAGCCGGAAATACTTATTTGAATAAATTCGGGCAAAATCTTGTAAAGCAATCAATGCGTTTAGTGGCTGTAAATACTCCGTTACCTTTTGAATTAAAAGTAAACAGAGATGAATTTACTATAGGTAGAAAAGAATCTCAAGTAGATGGATTAATTTCGTTTAATAAAATGATAGGCAGAGTTCACTGCAAAGTTAATTACATTAAAGGCAGTTATTATATTACTGATTTACAAAGTGCAAATGGTACTTATGTAAATAAAGTCAGAATAACACCAAATGAGCCGTGCAGAGTTGAAAATGGGGATATTGTCAGGTTGGCAAACAGTGAGTTTCGTGTAGAGATTATGTAGGAGGTACTATGGATAAAAAAGCCAAAATAGTAATAGCTGATTTGGATTTTGATTACATTATGCCTTTACAAGCCCGATTGGCTAAAATGTATTACAATCAAGTTGAATTGGAAATTATTACTGATAAGGACTATTATAAAGAATTTTTGAGTTCTCCCAAAAGCATTGATATATTGTTAGTTTCGGAAGAACTATACGATAACTCTTTAAACAGACATAAAATTGATAATATCTTTGTGCTTGTTGAGAATGATGACAATGACAAATCATTGAATCAAAATTTACTTTATAAGTATACAAGCGTAAAAGAAATACTTAATATTATTTTCAGTAAGAGCAAGGCCTCTTTAAGTTATAACACTAAAAGCATTACAAGAAAAACCAAGGTAATATTGGTGTTTTCTGCAAGTGGAGGTGTTGGAAAAACAACGTTATCGTTAGGCCTTTCAGCGTGTTTGGCAAAAAATTATAGATCTGTTCTATATATGGAAGCTTGCAGATTGAACACATTTCATTATTTTGTTAGCGATAAAGAACCAATAGCAACAAATGATGTGTATGCAAAATTGGGTATGGATGACATACCGAAGTATAATTTATTGAAGAATTATCTGAAAACAGAATTGTTTAGTTATGTGCCTCCTTTTAAGGCATCGCTTATGTCTTTAAACCTAAATTATGATATATTTGAAAAAATAGCCGTTTCATTTAAAAAATCGAATGAATTTGATTGCATTGTGATTGATACAGATAGTGTATTTGATGACTACAAGGCAAGATTATTAGAAATTGCGGACAAAGTTTTAATCGTTACCAAACAAACGAAATCCAGTGCATTTGCTTTAAAACAATTAATTGTAAATATGTCCGGATTAAATTCAGATAAATATATTATCGTTTGCAATGACTTTTGTAAAGATTCTGAAAATGCGGTTATTTTACCTGAATATGCATCCTCATTTTCAGTAAACGAATATGTTAATCATATAGAGAATTGTGAAACAAAAACGCTTGAAAATTTATCAGAGGAAGATACTATTAAAAGATTATCTTTCCTTATGATATAAATTTGGAGAAAACTATGGAAACAAAAAAAGCAATTATCGTATTCGAAATATCAGAACGAAAAGAGTCGTTTGATTTAGAAATACCTTTGGATATTTCAGCTAATGATTTAGTCATTGCGTTGAATTCTGCATTTAAATTAGGAATAGATGTGTCTAATATTAAGAAATGCTATTTATCTTCTGAGCATCCTATAGCCTTAATTCGCGGAGATAAGAGCCTTAAGGAATTCGGAATAAGAGATGGAAGTTTGATAAGTTTTAATGGGTAGGAGATAAAACGGTGAATAGATATAAGATAATACTGTCTAACCAAAATGTTTATAAAGAAATTGAAATTCAAGATAATGTCTTAAAACTCACAGTGGGAACATCTTTGGAATGCAATGTTAGATTACATAAGGATTTGTTTTTTGAGGAGTTTTTATTAACTTTTTCAAAACAAGGTGATTTATGGATTGTAACATGTTCTGATAACTTGTTTTTGAATGTTGGCGATGTCAGAAAACTGTTGAACAAATCCGTGAAGCACGGTGATGTTCTGAGTGTGAAGTATCAGGATTCTGATGTTGAAGCATTCAATATTGAATTTTTGATAGATTTTGATAATGAAAGTAAGAACTACGAACGCATAATAAATGTATCAAATTGTTCAAATATAAAAATTGGTACTAACCATTCGTGCCAAATTAGTTTAAAAGGTCATTATGTAAATAATGATTTGCTTGAATTTCAGAGAAATAAAAAAGGTTTTTCTGTTAACATAATTAATACAACCTACGGATTCTATTTAAATGGTACTAAGACTATATCAAAATGTACTATAAAAGATGGGGATTTTTTTTCTATTTCAGATTTTGTTTTTTATTACAAAGATAGAAAAATCTGGACAGAAATTAGGGAAGATATAACAGTGAACGGCCTAACTTTTAGCGATAATCCCATTCCTGTCAATTATCCCAAATTTCAAAGAAATACCAGATTAAAGAGTGTATTAAATGATGATGAGATTGAAATACTTGATCCACCCTCCAAACCGAAGAAAAATCGTGATAACATATTAACCAGTTTGTTACCATCTATGGGAATGTTAATGTCGTCCGGCTTTATGGCTTTAGCGGGTGGCTCTAATATGATTGTTTTTAGCGTTATTACCGGTGGTATGGCTATTTTGACAACAGTAGTTAACTTGGTCCAAAATAAAAAAGACTTCAAAAAAGAGATTCAGGATAGAATCGATAAATACACAAAGTATTCAGAAAATAAAGATAAGGAAATCATAGAATCAAGAAATCAAGAAAGAAGACAGTTGGAAGAACTCTTTATTGATACCAAAAAAGAACAGCAAAGACTTTTCTGCTTTTCTGAAGAACTTTTTGACAGAGTCCCTGAAGATGATGATTTTCTCAATGCTAGATTAGGAATCGGCAGTGTGAAAGCCATTAGAAAAATAAAATATAAAAAGCAGGAAAAATTAGAAATTGAGGATGATTTACAGTTAATACCCCAGAAGTTGTTCCAGAAATATGAAATGTTGCCTGATGCGCCTGTTGTATGTGACTTTACAAAATGTAATTGTGTAGGAATTATCGGTAAAGAATCAAACAGGTATTCAATATTCAAAAATATTGCTATAGATATTTGCATTCGGCATTATCCTAGCGATGTAAAACTATTTTTTATATCTGAAAAACACCATAAAGAAAGAATTCAGTGGCTACGATTTCTTCCTCATGTAAAAAATGAAGTAATTGATGCAAAAAACATTGTTGTTGATGAAGATAGTAAAAACAGAATTTTTGATTATCTTTTCAAAGAAATGTCTTTTCGTGAAAACGAAAAAGGACATCAAAATGAGAAAGATTATGAAAGAATAGTTGTATTTTTTTATGATGAATACGGCTTTCAGAATCATCCTATATCAAAGTTCATTAGTAAAGCCAAAGAACTTAACATAACTTTTGTTTTTATGAGCGATGCAAAGGGCAATGTGCCGTTAGGATGCGATTCTTTTATATTTGTAGATTCAGCAACAAAAGGCAGAGTTGTTTCTGCTGAAAATAAAGAAGAAGTAACTGATTTTGAATATGAGACTATTGATGATGCAACAGCGAAAAAAATGGTTGAAGTATTAGCTCCTGTTTATACAGAAGAAATTTCTCTTGAAGGTGCTTTAACTAAGAATATTTCTATATTTGAAATGTTTAATATATTTGATGCGACTGATATTGATTTGAAGTCAAGATGGAATTCATCAAAAGTATATCAATCAATGGCTGCTCCTATAGGTGTTACAAGAAGTGGTTTAGTATATTTGGATTTGCATGATAAAGCACATGGCCCGCATGGTTTGGTTGCCGGTACAACTGGTTCTGGTAAATCAGAATTATTACAAACATATATTTTATCGATTTCTACTTTATACCATCCATATGAAGTGGCGTTTGTAATTATTGATTTTAAGGGTGGTGGTATGGTAAATCAATTCAGAAATCTTCCACATTTATTGGGAGCGATAACCAATATTGATGGAAAAGAAATTGACCGTTCATTAAAATCAATAAGAGCTGAATTGCAAAAAAGGCAGAGGTTGTTTTCTGAAGCCGGTGTTAATCACATAGATAAATACATAAAAAAATATAAATCAGGAGAAGTAAATATACCTATTCCTCATTTGGTTTTAATTGTTGATGAGTTTGCTGAGTTAAGAGCTGAACAGCCCGACTTTATGAAAGAATTGATTTCAGCATCGAGAATAGGAAGAAGTTTAGGTGTTCATTTAATACTAGCAACGCAAAAGCCTCATGGACAAGTAGATGACCAAATTTGGAGTAACTCAAGATTTAAATTGTGCTTAAAGGTTCAGAATCAAGACGATAGTAATGAAGTTTTAAAATCTCCATTAGCCGCTGAAATTAAGGAACCGGGTAGAACATATTTTCAGGTAGGAAATAATGAAATATTTGAGCTTTTACAGTCTGCTTATAGCGGTGCTCCAGCAAAAACAATAAATACTAATGCTAAAGAGTTTACTATAAGACAAATCAATGATTCTGGCAGAAAAGTACCAATATATACGCAAAAGAAGAAAAAGCAGAAAGGAATAAATACCACACAATTAGATGCAATTGTAAAGTATGTAGATGAATTTTGTAAAGACAACAATATAAAAAAGTTATCTAATATTTGTCTTCCACCACTTCCAAAGATTATATCGTATCCTCAAAAAGTTGATATAGCTAATGGCTTGCTTGATATAGGTGTTTATGATGATCCAGAGAATCAAATTCAAGCATCAACATTTGTTGATATAAATAATAAAAACACTTTGATTATTGGTTCATCTCAATATGGCAAAACTAATTTACTTCAAAGTATGATTAGAACACTTGCTAATACTTTTACTCCAAAAGAGGTAAATATATATATTATTGATTTTGGTTCTATGGTATTAACTAACTTTGAAAGCTTAAATCATGTGGGAGGAGTAGTTACCTCGTCTGAAGATGAGAAGTTAAAAAACTTATTTAAGCTCTTGAACACAGAGATTGCTGTTAGGAAAGATAAATTAGTTGAAGTAGGAGTCAGTTCCTTTTCCGCTTACTTAGAAGCAGGATATAAAGACATACCTCGTATTTATTTACTGGTTGATAATCTTACAGCATTGTTGGAGTTATATTTACAAGATGATGATAGTTTGATGAATATTATCAGAGAAGGAATTTCTGTTGGAATTACAACAATAATTACAAATTCGCAAACTTCAGGAATTGGATATAGATATATAACCTATTTTGCTAACAAAATTGTTTTCAACTGTAACGATGTCAATGAATATGTGAATTTATTTAATCGTACGGATATTTTTCCGGATGAAGTACCTGGTAGATGTATAGTTGAAGCTGATAAACGAGTTTTGGAGTGTCAGTCTTATTTGGCTTTTGAGGGGGAAAAGGAAATTGATAGAGTGCATGAGATGCATAAATTTATTGCTGATTCTAATGCCAAGTTTGAAAATTTAAAAGCTAAACATATTCTGAGTATACCTCAGATTTTATCATGTGATATGCTACACAAAGAATTTGGTGCAAAAACAAATGATTATAATTTGCCGATAGGATTGACCTATGCTGATGTATCTCCGTTTTACTTAAATCTTACACAATTAGGAATAATGGGATTATGTGGTAAAGAAAACACTGGTCACAAAAACTTTATTAATTATATGATTGATTCTCTTGAGCAAAATAGGGTAAAATCACCTTCAAAAGTTGTGATTTTGGATGATTTTTCAAGAAAATTTAGCCATTTGAAAGATAAGGATATTGTCGATACATACACATTAGATTGTGATACCGTAGTAGAAATACTTAAAAAGTGGCATACAATTCTTGAAAATAGGTACAACAGTATGGTTGAAACAGGAACTTTCGGTGATTCAAACGAATTGTTGCTCTTGATTATACAGAATAATGATTTAGCTAAGAAAATTAATGATGACTGGGATATAATGGAAAAATTTAGGGATATAATTACAAGGTTCAAGGGAATGAATGTTGCGGTTGTCTTCTCAAACTTTATAAACGCTACTGTTTCTTTTGACTCACCTGAACCATTAAGGCTGGTAAAGCAGCAACAACATATTATTTTCTTTGAAGATTTAAATAATCTAAAACCATTTGACGTCCCATATGAAGAGTTTAGAATTAATAAGAAAAAGTTGGAAATGGGGGACGCATATTATATTTTAGATAATATGGTTGTGAAGCTGAAATTAGTTAAATCAGATTTCGATTAACTATGTTTAGATAGTGGATTGGCAACTGCCGATTTTACTATATATCAAGAACAAATTATAGGAGGTGAAAAATAATGGCAAATCAGATTAGAATGACTCCGGAAATGATGAGAACAAGAGCAAGCCAGTATACAACTCAGGCTGGTAACCTTCAGGATATTATTAATGCAATGGATAGATTGCTTACTCAGTTGCAGTCTGAATGGGAAGGTGAAGCCAGCAGAGCATATGCAGCAAAGTTTGCGGAGTTGCGCCCTGGTTTTGTTAAGGCAAAGGATCTTATTGATGAGATTTCTGCAGCACTCAAGTCAACAGCTAACATTGTTGAGCAAACCGATCAGAATATTGCTGGTCAGTTTAGAAAGTAATTACTGTTTTATGGAGGCAGCGGCGGATAATACAATATACTTAAAATCTGCCGTTGCCAAAATAATACGGTTGTTTGGGAGGATGTCGCATGGCATACACAAAAGCTCAAGTTAATTATAATATTAGATACAATGAAAATTTAGTTAGACAGTACCAAAATACTTTAAATAGCCTTAATAGCAGAATAAATCAAGCGAATAGTAGAATTAATCAGTCACAAGGTAGGATTAATACGGCTAATAATAAAATAAATAGCAATAATAGTAAGATTAATCATGATAACGGTAAGATTAGTCAGATTAATTCGCAAGCTTCACAACTTGAAAACCAGATTAATGAATTAAATAGATTAAAAAGCAAATATCAAGCTTTACAAAATAATTTTGGTATTAGACAATCTCAGCGACAAAGTATATTTAGCAGAAACTTTTCACAAAAATTTAACCTAAGGTTTATTACGTCATATATTTCTGGGATGGGAAATCTGTTATACGGAGGAGAATATAGGAATGCATATAATGGTTTAACATCTGCTATGAGTACAATTCAGAGTAAAATAAATGCAATTCAGAGAGAGATTGATAATCTTAGGAGTCAAATCAATAGTTTAAGAAACGAAATCAATAATTTGCAAAATGAAGTTAACGGTTTGCGTAATGAAGTTAATAGTAACCAGAATAACATAAACAACTGTAGAAATGAAAAAAGTTCGCTGCAATGGCAGATTAACGATACGAATAGCAAATTATCTTATCGTAGAGGTAGAATCACATATTGGCAAAATCAATTAAGGTATGCAAGGTGACAGGAGGAATTAATATGGCAAGTAATGATCTTATTATTGATGATGATTATTGTAAGAGCATGCAAACCTACTTTATGATACAGGGAGAACAATTGGATAAATTGATTTCTGACTATGTTGTTATTCTAAAAGGAATAAATTCCAATGCTATTGTTAGCGGTGAAGTTTCAAAAGCATTAAGTGTCTATATATCTTATGCACAAAAGTTATCTGAACAATTTAGTGATATTTCATCTGTAGCTAAAATACAAATCAATAATTTTCTTACAAGCGTTGATAACGCAGACCAGTATTTATTTTGATTGGTGGTGATATTATGTCAGAGATTAATATCAAAATATCTGAACTTGATGCTGCAATTACTAACTTACAATCACTTAAGTCCGCCTGCGATGGTATAAATACTATTGCACCAACAACGGTTGGTGGTGGGAAAACAGTAAATGAAATTGAGAATATAGCAAGTGTTTATAAATCCTTGAATACACATGTTGGTGATATGATTTCCAATACGATTTCTTTTATGCAGAATATTAGAGCCAGTTTCATTACAAGTGATAGTAATGCGGCCGGAAAGATTGGTGGCAAATAAGGCGGTGAAATGAAATGTACAGGGATTTTTCTAATAATTCAAAAATTCGGATGTTAGGGCTTGTTACAGAAGTTGAGAACGATAAAATTTCAGATTTTACTGATTGGGTAGGAGATAGATGGTATGATTTTGAGTCGTGGATAGGACAGCTTAATATTAAAAATTATCTTAATAATGTTAATATTTATCATAAGAAAGTTATTGATAAGAACAATACAACAAAAGATACTATTGAGAAAATTTTTAGTGATGTAATGTCTGTTGACAGTTCTTATCAAACAAAATTATCTAATGTTACTCAGGTTTTGCAACGCTGGCAGAGGTACATAGATGAAATGAGCCGGGTAGTTTGCCCGGAAAACGGTTGTTTCAGAGCAGAGTATATGAGTTCCACGCTCGATAAAACACTTGAAAATATCGAATCAATCCCCCTTGATAGAAATGAAATTCTAACTGACAATGAAACTATAGGGGCTTTACTAAAAATATATGGAAGCTCAAGTAAATTTATTGCTAAATTATGTGGTAAAAATGATAAAACTGCTTCTAATAATTTTGGTTTAGCAGGGACTGCGTTTTCTTATTTTTCTGGCTTGCACACTTTTTATACAACTAACTACACTGATACATTAGACGCAATATCCGGTTCTCTGGGACTTGTTCAAGTGAGTGGTTCGGCTTGGACTGGATACTATAAATATCTTGAAAAGTCATTAAACTCATATCAATCCGGTCGATTAGGTAAAGTTTGGCAAGGAAAGGTGGGTATTGTTTCTTTGATAGGTAACATATGTGGATTTACAAAGGAAAGTATTGATACATATAAAGTGTTTATGGATGAAAACAGTGAAACATATCAAAAAGTAGTACAGGTTTTAGAAAACACAAATTCAGGATTAGATGTTGGTGAAGCTGCCATAACAGTAAAATGGGGAACGAAAGAGCTTACCAGAACATTTACGGGCTATCAATGGGATTATACTGTCAAAGGAGGAAAAATAATAGATAAAGCCGGTACTATATTAGCAATTGTAGGTGTTTCAATTGATACAGTTATAGGTGGTGTAAACAAATACCATGAAGTAACGCAAGACGGTAGTCTAAGTATGAATGATATCGGCGATGTTGGTATGGCTGCTAGCGTAAAAGGATTAACATCTATAGTTAGCACTGTAACGCTTGGTTTATCTGATGCTTTGTTTGATTTATCGGGTAAAAGCGACCAAATTACAGAAGGAATAAAGGATATTACCGTGGATCCAATGACTAATTATGCGGTGAATCATCCTATTTCTAGTTTTTACATTAAGCATTCTCAAGGATTGAAAGAAATTGCGGATAACAAAGGCAATAGTGTAATAGAACGAGTTGGTGTATCTGCTTTAGCTGGTATAGGCATGATAGGTTCTATCTCAGCTGATGCTGTAGTAGCCCCGGCAATATCAACTGTAAAGTGGTTATCATCTGGTTGGGATTATTTGCAAAATAGTTTTACGAAATAACTTATAATTGAAATTATTAAGAAAGGAATCAAAAATTATGTATAAGGAATTATTACCAATAGGAACTGTTGTGATTTTAAGAGGGGGCTTGAGAAAATTAATGATTACAGGCATAAAAGTTGCTAATGTAGATACACTGGAAAAGGTTTATGATTATATTGGAGTGTTATATCCTGAAGGATTTATGGGGGATAAATCTAATTTTATGTTTAACCATTCTGAAATTAATGATGTTGTATATAGAGGATATACAAATCCTGAAAGAGATGAATTTATTAATTTCCTTGAAGAACAAGAAAAGGCAGAAAAAGAAGAATGAATTTATGAGTGTGTTTGCAACGGTCAAGCAACTATACAATTGATTATATAATAAAAGCACCGATATATGAGGTGACCTCAAAAAGTGACCACAAAAAATACCCTCATCACGGAAAAATGTGGGATAATCAAAAATAAATATTGAAAAAGAGCATAGGAAGCTCCAAAATTGTAGTTGAAGAGACAAACAATGGAGGAGAGAAACCTATGCTCTATTTAGATGATATCAAAGTTGAATTTGAAAGTCAAGGATTTAAAAGAACACATATAGGAATCAGTCCTAATAAAGATAAAAGCGTACTGTTTCTGGAAAGCGTAAAATCAACGCAGACAGTCCGTTGTCCTTATTGTGGGGGGAGTGTATATATTTATGAAAATGGACAAGTCAAACTCAAAGATATTCCAATATGGAGAGGTACTACACACATATGGAACTTCTTTATCCATAGATATCAATGCAACTGTTGCCACGAAACATTTACAGAAGAAATACCTTTCAAATATCCAGGAACACGGATAACATACCGAGCTGCAAACTGGATCAAAGGCTTTTTGCAGCAAAAAATGTCCATCAAAGCAATACAGGAATTGATCGGTATTCACTGGGATACGATTCGCAAAGTACAGCGAGAGATTATGGACGAGGCGATTTGGAAAAGGGAAAAAATGTTAAGAGAGGAAGGCTACAAGCCGAGAATACTTGCTGTTGATGAATTTGCAATCCATAAAGGACATAGTTACGCAACCTGCGTGATGGATCTGGAGCAGGGAGATATCTTATGGGTTGGAAAGGGCAGAGCGATGAAGGATTTTGAAAAGTTCTTTGAAGATGTGCCCTCCGACTCCTTATCAGCAGTCATCGCGGTAGCGATGGACATGAACGCATCTTACAACAAGCTTGTAACAAAGCATTTGCCCAAAGCACGGATTGTATATGATCGGTTTCATATGCAGTCGCAATTTGCCAGAGATGTTCTCGGCTCTGTTCGTCTGGATGAAGCTCGCAGGCATAAAGCCAAAGAAAAAGAAATCCTTGCCGATATCTCGGATGATACCGACAAGGAAACTATGAAATCTCTTAAACAAGAAGCTAAAGCGGAAAAGCAGGAATACAGCCAACTCAAGAAGCTGCGCTGGTCATTGCTCACTAACTCAGATAAACTCTCCGACAGTAAAACCGAGCAATTACAATCTATTCTGCAAGATCATCACGACCTTGCTGTTTGTTATGCCATGAAAGAGGAAATGTGCATACTTTATGAATTGACAGATTACCAACAAGCAGTCGTCGGATGGACAAAATGGTTTCAAGCGGCGAAAGAAAGTGAGATTCCCGCATCGGTACGGTTTGCAGTTCAAAAAGAAAAACGGAGACCGCCGAAAAGTTTGTGTAAAAGTGAATAATGAACTTCCTTTCAAGCAATAATGGAAATAGAAAAATTAAAGCTTGAAAGGAAGTTTTTTAATGGAAAAAGCACCGGCAGAAATGATGAGAGAATTTGTAAGAAGTCAAAAATTCACCTCAACAGATGAAGTTATGACAGCAATGAAAAATGTTCAAGGACATTCTTCAGGAGGTTATGGAATGTGAGCTTGCGATGAGCTCGG
>ERZ825159.638-NODE-638-length-42388-cov-15.435358_pt1 | contig 42388 bp, 34 predicted proteins | sample MGYA00519932_ERZ825159 | MGnify/ENA primary metagenome ERZ825159 (study PRJEB31778, sample SAMEA3449191) | human gut metagenome | biome: human gut; feature: human-associated habitat; material: faeces | place: United Kingdom | collected 2010/2012 ... | reverse complement strand
CCCCACCAGAGGCGCCGCCTCTGGACTCCGCAAGGGGCAATTGCCCCTTGACCCCTTCGCGCGATTGAGTTGGCTTCTCTTCCATGCTTTGCCCGCGTGTTTATCCTTTTCCTATCTTAGATATCCCCCGCGATGTCGATATTTTCACCCTTCAACAGCACCGCTGCGCCCTGCTTCGCTTCCGAGCTATCCGGATGCGCCAGCAGCCACTTATTCCGCGCCCACAGCGTCTTATCCAGCTTATTCGCGCCATCCTCCGGCCGGAAATCCGTATTCGTCTGATCCGGCAGCGCCACCATCACGCGGAAGCCCTTCTTCGCATCCGCATGGCACGGGGCATAGTGCAGCGTCGTCGCGTACACTTCCACCATCACGCCCGCCGGCACCTTGAAGGCCTTCACCCTCGCGGTGTCCAGCTCGCCGTCCTCCAAATCGGACAGCGTCGCCAGCAGCAGAATGAAATCGTCCGTGCCGAGGTTGAACTCGCTGTCGCGGTGGAACTCAAGGCAGTTCAGCTTCGTGTTGTGCCCGTTGCAGTAGCCCAGCTCATAGGGCATACCGCCGTACAGCCCTTCGCCGATTTTTGCGGCGTTCGGCGCGCTGTGCAGCACCTCCACGCGCGGCAGGTACACCACGCCGTCGGTGCAGGGCGTCGTCGCGAGCGCCTTGACGAGCCCTTCCGTCGGATAGCCCTCCACCACGCGGCCGTAGGGCTTGAAAGCCGAATCATAGACAGACAAAATCTCCATAAGAATACGCCTCCTGTTTTTCTCTGCGGAGGATGCTCCGCGTTTTCTTCTCCTTATATTCGCCGTTTTCCGGGGAAATCCTGCTTCATCAGCGAATAATCCCGTCCTCCACTTCCGGCTGATGATACCACGCCTTCGTCAGTGTGTCCTTGTAGTACGGTAGAATATTGTACTCGTACCAGTATACTTTGTCGCCCTGTGCGGTAATATCCTGCCGGACGCTGAATGAATAGCAGCGGTTGTCACGCAAGTGATCCATGTCCGCGGAAATCGCCAGTGCGAGCGCCTTCAGCACCTTCGGGTCGTTCACACGGTCGAAGCCGCGCTCCTCAAATACGAAGCGGTACACGCTGTTCATCGGCTTAAAGAGCACAATGCGCACCTCGTCCCGCCGAATCAGCACGCGGTCAACGCAGCAGCGGTTCGCCGTCCGCAGCACGGGATACAGCGCGCGATACAGGTCGGTCGTCCGCGCGCGTTCCACCATTTCCTTCTCCAGTCGATTTCTGCGCCGCTGTGCGTGCAGCAAGGCGACCAGAATGAGCAGCAGTGCCGCTCCCGCCGTCACGATTCCCCAAATCATGTACTTCCGCCCCTCCGCACGATGTTTTTTTTCATCATAGCAGGAATGGCGAAATTTGTCAAGTGGTTGCGCAAAAATGCACAAAGTGGGCATCAATGGCGCAAAAACGGCATCTTGCTGTAACTACTTTGAATTTCTTTCGATTTTTCGTGATTTCGCGATAACTTCATTTATTTCTGCTATTGCTTTTTCAAACCAATTGTGTTATGATATAATAATGAAAGACCGCACTACTCGACGTCAAATAACAGGAGGTTGTTCCTTACTATGCTCGCGAATTTGAAGGCACTCCGTACCGCTCAAGGTCTGAGCCAGCGCGCTCTGGCTGATTTCGTTAAGGTCAGCCAGCAGTCCATCAACCAGTATGAGAACCGCGATACCGAGCCGGACATTGCCGTTCTGACCCGCATTGCGGACTACTTCGGCGTGTCCATCGACTATCTTGTCGGTCATGACCCGGCGGCAGGCGAACTCATCCCCACGAACCTGACGGATGCAGAACTCCGCCTCATCCTGAACTTCCGCCAGCTGGATGATGACCAGCAGCGCTCGATGAACCTGCTCGTCATGCAGATGACGAAGGACAACAAGCGCAACGCAAAGCCGCAGGAGTAATTCCCGTTTTTCCGCAGCTTAAACGCAAAAGCACTCGCTTTTGCGCTTTTGCTGTGCCATTTATCCAGAATTACGATGCCGACCGCTGCTCCAGCGACAGTTTATCCGCCAGCATGGCAATGAACTCACCGTTCGTCGGCTTATCCTCCTTCGTCGCTACGCGGCAGCCGAACGCCTTGTTGAGCGTATCAATGCGTCCCCTGCTCCACGCAACCTCAATGGCGTGGCGAATGGCGCGCTCCACCTTGCTGGCGGAAGTGTTGTAGCACTTGCCGATGCTCGGATACAGCTCCTTCGTGATGCGGTTGATCATGTCCGGATTGTCCACCACCATTTTCACCGCCGTCCGCAGGAACTGGTAGCCCTTGATGTGCGCCGGAATCCCGATGGTCAGGAACAGGCTCGCCAGCTTTTCGTCGATGGACAGCGAGCGTGCGCTTGCGTTCAGCGCCGTTCCCAGCGGCACAACGCCCTGCCCGCAGCTTTCCCGGATGCGCGCCGCCAGGGACGCCATGTCAAACGGCTTGACCATGTAGAACCGTGCGCCCAGCTGCACCGCGCGCATGATGAAGTCGTCGCGCCCCAGCGCCGATACAACGATAATCTGCGGCGGATTCGCCAGCTGCTGCCGCCGGATTTCCTCCATCAGCGCGAAGCCGTCCATCTGCGGCATGATAAGGTCAAGCACCATCACGTCCACGCGCACCTTGCCCAGCGCTTCGAGCGCCTCCGCACCGGACGGGCATTCCGCCACCACCTTCATGCCCTCCTGCCGCGCCAGATAGTCGCGCATTCCCCGGCGAAGGTCGCCGTTGTCGTCCACCAGCATAATCCGCATATCACCCATTGTTTTTCCTGCTCCCTTCAAACGCTTTTTTTCGGGACGCTCCGGTGCGCTCCGCCATCTTTCCGGCGTCTTTCGCCTTCCGCGCGTCCTTTCGATGGCATTATAGCACGTTGATTTCCGTTTGTGGGGAATCCGACGAAAGCTCCATTCATTCTCACCATCTTTCAAATTTGATTTGTTATCTATCGTTTTTCCACAGTTTCGTTCACGTTTTCGTGATTTTGCCGGAATAATCAGTGTCTTTTCGACGCATTTTCAGGAATCCCCGGCGCTTTTTGCGGTCAACCAAACCTGTGCAGCACGCAAAAACGCTATTACGCAAGCGGATTTTCCGAAAACGTTTCGTGCATAAAAAAGCAGAAGCCTGCATCATGTCGGCTTCTGCTTTTCTTTTTTTGGGAGACAGCATTCTCGTCGCCTCCGCAGGTGCGATTTTCCCCTGCGGCGGAGCAAGTCAAGAGACAAAAGCATCTCCCCGCGAAGGGAACGGAAGGGCGGCCGCAAAGCCCTGCCTTACGGCTCATACGACCACCGAATCGCATCCACCGTGCCGCTCGTGTTCAGTTCATAATCCAGCTGCCAAATGTGGCTGTCGCCGGTTTCGACGCGGTAGCGGATGATTTTCGTGCCGTCCTCCTGCTTGTAGATTTTGCCCTTGTTGAACTCGCTCTCGTACAGCCCGCGGTTGCCCGACGGACTTTCCACCTGCCCGAAATCCTTGTAGACGCTGACGACCTCATCCTCCGTGCTGCCAATTTGCGTCTTGCGCGGCGCGGTGAACTCGTCCCGCGTCATGTACAGCTCCACCAGCACGTTTGCCGTCCGCAGGCGCGCAAAGCACGCATAGCCCCAGTCGTAAGTGACTTTTTCCATGTCCATGCCGATGGTGTAATTGTACACGGTTTCCGTCGCCGTGCCCTCGCCGCACTTTTGCGTGAAAGCCTCCTTTGTCGTCGTGCCGAGCTTCCAGTCGCCCAAAGTGTCATCCACCGTCATCATCGTTTTCATCCACGGCTTCTTGTTGAACTTGTAGCCGACTTCCTTGATGGTGCTGGATTTGCCGTACCCGTTGACAGAAATCGCCTTCAGCGTCACATTGCCGCCCGGCATTTTGATTTTCTCGCCCGTGGTGTACAGCGGGCTGTCCTCGTCGGGTGTTGAGCCGTCGATGGTGTAATAGATGGTGATGGTCTGTGCCACTTCGTCCGTGAGCGTGGCAGCATAGCCGGGGTTCTTCTCCAGCTGGTCTTTCGTCAGCGTGCCGGGGCGCAGGGTGATGCTGATACGCTTGTCGTATGTGTTGGGGGCAAGTGAAACATCCGGCTGCAAGGGCGTTGGCATGTAAATCTGGTAGCTGCCCTTCATCACGTCGCTGACCAAATCACCGTTGACGCTCACTGCCCGCAGCGACCAGTCGCCTTCGCCCAATTCAATCGGTCCGGTGTACAGCGTGCCTTCCTCCGGCAGCTGATTCAGGTCGTTGAACGTGTAGTACACGTCATAATCCTCCGCCACGGCAAAGGTAATCGTCTGCTTGGCGGTGTAGTAGCCCGCTGTAACGCTCGCGCCGGGCGTCGGCGGCAGGATGGACGTGCGCTGTGTGTTGAAGGACGTTACGCCCGTGGCCTTGTAGGCGACTGCCAGCAGCTCCGCCGCTTCCTTCTCGCGCCCCTGCGCCAGATAGATACGCACCTGATTGCGGTAGGCGTCCGACGCACTGGGCACAATGTCGGTGTACAGGTAGGCGTACACTTCTTCCGCCTTGTCCAGCTCGCCATTGGCCTCGTAGGCATTGCCCAGCATCAGCAGACCGGAGACGTTCGCGTTTTCCTTGCCGTCCTGCTCGTTCGCCTTCACAAAGTAATCAATCGCGCCGCTCAGGTCGCCGTTGTTCATGCGTTCCTCACCAACCTGCCAGAGCGCGGCAGAGTTCGCCTCCCTGCCCATGCGTGCCATCAGCACCTGACCGGGATCTGTCTTTGTCAGGAACATGTACGCGCCAAAGGCAAGGCCAATCATCGCCACAACTGCGCAGACCAGCACAACCATCCAGTTCGTGCCTCGCTGCAAATACTTTGCGGCACGCTTCGGGCCTTTCTCGTGTACGCGCGGGGCACGCTTTCCATAGGCAATCTCCTCCTCCGGCGCATGGCTGGGGTTGAGAATTTCGCTGTCATAGAACGGCTCATCCTCGCCATAGACGCGCTTTTCCGCGTCATGCGGGGCTGCTTCCTGCGGCGCGTCGGGCATGTCCTCCTCCATGGCGCGGGAGGCGTTTCTGCGCCGCCGCTGCTGGGGTTTAGGCGGCTGCGGTGCCTGCTGGTGGGCCGCCAAATGTCTCCCCTGCCGGAAGGAGAGCAGGTCGCTGTCCTCCTGCTTCTCGCCGTCATCGGGCAGATTTACCGGCATCCCGCATCGGGGGCAGCGAACCGCGTCCGACGGCACATAGGCGTGGCAATTGGGGCATAGCATTGTGCTTTTCTCCTTCCATCAGGGGCGATTGTTGATGGTTTGACCGTTGATAACCAAATCAAAGCTGCACTTCAGGAATGCCGCCGCCTGTTCGCACATAACGATGCGGCTCATGTAGATTTGCAGGTATTCCATGACCGAGGACGATTCATCCATCGTCAATTCGTGGCGGATGATACGCTTCACCGGGTCAACAATCACGCGGTTCTCCTGAATGGAGAAGTTCACGCGGTCGTGAATGTCGTTCAGGTCGGGTTTGCCGCCGCGGACGCGCGTTTTGTGCGCATCGGACTTGTCGCCCAGCGCCAGCGCCGCCGAAACCGCGCTGGAGATGAACCCGCTCTGCTCCTCGTGATTGCCCACCGCGGTGATGATTTCCATCACGTCGTCCATTGCCATGCCCGTCTCGCGCAGGATAGGCAGCAGCAGCACCGCGCCCAGCGGCCCGTGGTCATGCCGATTGACGGAGTTGCCCACGTCATGCACCCACCCGGCAATCGCCGCCAGCTCCACCTCGCGCGGCGAAAAGTGCAGCGCTGCCAGAATGCCCGCCGCCGTCCGGCTGACATAGCTGACGTGGCGTGGGCCGTGCTCGGTGAAGCCCATCGCCGCCAAATAGCGGTTGCCCGCGCTGATGAGCGCCTTGATGTCCTCGTTTTTCTGAATATCCGCCAGTGTTACCATGGATGCTCCTTATACTATCTCAGAATGAGAATGAACCAAGATGCGCCACGAATTTTTCGTGCTGGCTAACAAGCGTGAAATGCAGCGTAGCAGTGCTACGCAAGATGGAACGACCAGACGCCAGAGCGGAAAAGGCGTAAGCAGATGGTTCAAATGAGTTCGGGAATAGTATTACTGCATCGGCGTGTCATCGTCCCCGTCGTCCATCGGGTGCAGCGCCTCGTATTCCGGGTCGTCGTAGAACTCGCGCTCCGGCGCTTCGCCACCCAGCTCCTCGATGGCGGCGCGCAGCTCGATAAAGTCCATGTAGCGGCAATTTTCCTCGTTCGCAGCGGCAATCAGCACCGGCAGCGCGCGCGGGTCGCCCAGTTTCGCCAGATAGCTTGCGAACAGAGCGCGGCGGTTCGGGTTCTTCTCGAACAGGCGCACCGCCAGCTGATACACGTTCTCGTGGCCGGGGAAGTTCACCAGCACATCCAAGAGCGCTTCCTGACCGGCTTCGTTCGCCTTGTTCAGGTTTTCCAGCATCGGCTGAAGGGCTTCCTTGCCCATGTCGCGCAGGCTGTCCAGCGCGTTGTCCGCCAAATCATCCTTCATTTCGCGGTTCAGCTGCCACTGGATGTAGAGCATCTTCGGCAGGGTGCTGCCCATGTCGCGCAGAAGTCCGATGGCGGTCATGCGCGCCTCCTCCGGGATGGCGTCGCTTTCGTCGCGCAGGAGGGTCAGCAGGCGCTTCTCGCACGGGCGGCCCACCGCCTGAATCTGCTCCATCAGCATATCCGGCACGGGGATGTCCTTCTGGCAGTACTGCACCATCCAGTCCACCAAGTCCTTCGCGTCCTCGAACTGCGTGAAGTACGCGCCGGGCGTCACACCGTCGAGCCACTTCGCGGGCATGTTCAGGAACTCCGTGTACACGCGAGGCAGATCATCCTCCATCTCGTCGTAGGTCTTATATTCGCCGCGGTGCTCCTTCATCCACTTCGCCGTGAAATCCGCGAACCGCTCGTCAAAATTGATGCACTTCATGCTGTATTCTCCTTATTCCCGCGTTGCTTTTTCCAGCAGCTGCTTGAGTTCCTCCGTCGTGAAGTGATACTGCTGATGGCAGAAATGGCAGCCAAGCTCCGCGCCGGTATCCTCGTCGATGATGGTCTGCAACTCCTTGCGCCCCAGCGAAATAAGCGCCTTTTCCATGCGCGCGCGGCTGCATCCGCAGTGATAGCGCAGGGGCGTACGGTCGAGGACGACCGGCTTCATGCCGCGGAACCAGTCTTCCAGCAGCTGCTCCTTGGGCGCTTCGGTCATTTCGCGGCTGATGTCGGCAAACATCGGGCTGCGAAGTTCAAGCTGCTCAAGCGTTTCCTCCTCGCACCCCGGCATCGGCTGAACGAGCAGTCCGCCCGCCTTCAGCACCACGTCGCCATTCACCAGCACGCCCAGCGACACCAGCGACGGCTGCTGTTCGGACACGGTGAAATACTGCGCGAAATCAATGCCAAGTTCGCCGCTGACCAACTCAATCGTGCCGACATACGGCTCTTTCAGTCCCAAGTCTTTGATAACGGTCATGCGCCCGGTATGCCCGATCGCTCCGCCGACGTCGAGTTTGCCATCCGCGCGCAGGGGGAGTTCGACCCGCGCATCATCCGCGCAGACCTTCACGTCGCCGTGATTCGCCACCGCCACGATGGTTCCCATCGGGCCGTCGCCGTGGATATTGACCGTCACGGACTCATTATCGCCCTTCATCATCACGCCAAGCATACTCGTCGCGGTCATCAGCCGCCCCATCGCCGCCGTGCAGACGGGCGTTGCGCCATGAATGTCCGCCGCGCGCTGTGCCATCTGCGTCGTTTCGCACATCATCACGCGCACCTGACCATCCATCAGCGTCAGGCGAATCATTTCATCCCCTTGATGCCGTTCTATCATTTCTTCACTCATAACAAGTACCTCCTACCAGAGGCGCTGCCTCTGGACTCCGGCAGGGGCGCTGCCCCTGCACCCTGCAAGGGAGTTCCTCCCTTGACCCTTTCGCGCGATTGAGTTGCGCGCGTCTGCATACTTCTTCCGCGTGTTTATGCAGGGATTTCGCCTCCGCAGAGGCGATTCCCCTTGCCACTCCGAAGCCGGAGTATGTTTCAAGCCTTACTCCGGCTTCCGCGCCGCGATATGCCACCGATGCTCTTCCGGCGCGGGATGCGTAAGCGCATTCGTCCCGAACACCCGCACATCCACAAAGCCAATCGACTGCAAGAGCGCCACCAGCTTCTCCGCCTGATACGCGCGCTGTACCTGCTCCTCGTCAATCCGCCGATACCGCCCGTCCGGCTCTTTCACGAAGATAGCAAGGTGCATTTCCACCTGCTGGCGCTCCGGGAAATACCGGTTCTGCCACATGTACGTCACGTCCCGGCGATCCTCGCCCATGAACTGGCTGCCCAGCAGGTGCTCCAGCTTATAAGGTGTCGACACATCGAAGAACAGCCCGCCGCCGGGTTTGATGGCTTCCCATGCGGATTGGAAGAACGCCGCCGCGTCCACGTCCTGCAGGAGGTAATTCACCCCGTCGCACGTCGCCAGCACCGCGTCCACCGGGCGATGCAGCCGCAATTGCCGCATGTCCTGCCGGATGAACGGGATGCCGAACCCCGCCTTGCGCGCTTTCTGCGCCGCCTGCCAGAGCATTTCCTGCGAGAGGTCGATGCCCATCATCTCATAGCCCAGCTGCTGCAAGGGCAGTGTCAGGCTGCCCGTGCCGCACGCGCACTCGCACACCTTCGCATTGCGCGGGATGCCGTAAGCCGTCATCATCCGGGCATACATATCCGCCCATGCGCCATAATGCACGTCGTTCATCAGCATGTCGTAAACTTCCGCAAATCCTGTATACATTCGTTTTCCTGCCTGATTATCTGTTTTTTCCGCGCATCGTACCGCCGATTCTGCCCGCTTCCTTCGCGGACAGGCCAGCCCAGCCGACGTCGCGGAGTTTTTCTGTCAGTCCGAGGGCTTCCACCGTCTCGTACTTGCGGCGGAGCTTGTCGGGCAAGCGCCAAGTTTGCATTCTATCACCTCCCGGTGGGGGAATGCTATTTCCGCATAGAATTGCGCTTCATGCAGAGGGTTTCGCCTCTGCGGAGGCGAGTCGGGGGCTTTCCGGTCGCCCCCGACACCCCTTCGGCGCCGTCACTTTTGGGGTTAGCCCATGTTGGTGACAGTCGAAGAAGTCTGCTTGCGCATTCGCTGTTTTCTATCCGAAAATAGTCTACAAATAGAATGCACACCCTGCGCCGCCGTTATCCCTTAGCGCTTGTCCGTGTAGCCGTTTTCCCACGGCTTCAGTTCGCGCTCTTCTTCCTGCTCGTCGTCATCATCATCGTCGTCATTCTCCTGCGACAAGCCGCGGTTGACCTGCGCGCCCTCAATGCGGGAGTTGATGTACTTGTCAAACACCGCGTTGGTGAAGCTGGCGGTGATGAAGCGGCTGAACGCGAAGCCGAAGATGAGGTAGTACGCGAACAGGAGCATCAGTACCCACGGCTGAAGCGTCAGCAGGAAAATCACAGTGAACAGCACCGTCGGGACGCAGTGCAGCAGCCGAATGCCCACGCTGCCCGGCAGCCGCCCGACCGCGAGGATAAAGCTGTTGCGGATGATGGTGCGGAAATTCATCTGATACGTCACCATCATCGGGTACATGTACGTCACCGCGAGCGCCCAGAGGATGCCCAGCATCAGAATCAGCATCTGCGGGATGACCCACACGGCGTTTCCCACCGCCATATCACCATAGAAGCGCCAGCAGATGTAGACAAGGAACGGCACGCAGCCGGTAATCGTGCTGACGAGCAGTCCCTGCTTCCAGTTTGCCTTGATGGCATCCTTGTAGTCCGCCCACGGGAAGGCGTGTTCGTCGCGCGCCCAGTTGCGGGTGACGTAGCTGAGTCCCGCCGTGAACGGGCCGGTAATGGCGATGCACGGAATCAGAATCAGCAGCGTGACAAAAATCATGTCGCTGCTGGTCTGCATGGCTTCGCGGAGGGCTGTCTGGTCAATCGTATCCAGCACCGCGCCCGTCTCGTCCACCTGCACCGTGCCCGCCAGCGTCATAATCAAGCTGACGACGCACAGCGCAATCGCAATCATCGCGGGCAGCCACGCCACGAAGTACATCAGGTTCATGCGGCACAGCCCGCTCATGCGCGTGCGGAGCATCTCCAGAAACAGCTGCCAGCGGTTCTTCGGCAGGTCGTCGGGCGTGTAGTCGCCCTTGCCGCTCTTGCCGTAGTAGTAGGAATTCATCAGCTTGTCAAACACCGTTTCGTCCTCCTCGTCAGGCGAATGTCATCCCCGATTTTCCACCTGCATCGAGGGATGATAAATCAGTTTCTTATTATACCATATTCCGCGCAAAAAGCAAAGAAAAACATGCTCTTCGCGAAAAATGTTACGAAATCGTCACAAAGTGACGCAAAACCCCGGTCAGCCATTTTCTCGCTGACCGGGGTAAAAAAATCCGTATTACTGGCGTCCGCGCTTGCTGCGGCCGTAGATTTGCGCTTTCGCGTCCTCCATGGCATCACCGTCTTCCGCCATATCGTCCGCGGTAAAGACCTGCTGCGCCTCGGCGCTTGCGGGCTTTTCGTTTGCTGCCACGTCGTCCGCCGTCTGCACTGCGTCCGCCGTTTCTGCCGTTTCAGGCTTTTCCTCGGCTTCCGGCGCATTCTCGCTTTCGTCCGCAATCATCACGCGCTCGTCTTCCGGCACTTCCTCGGTGTAATTGCGGCGTTCGCTGAGCTGCAGCTGCTCCTGCCCATCCTTCGGGCGATTCATCACGCGCCCGGCGATGCTTGCTGCCAGCAGCACGGCAGAAATCACCGCCAGCACCGCGAAGATGTAGTACAGCGTCGTCAGCACACCTTGGAAGGTCGTCACGGCGGCAGGCAAGGTGTCCTCCGTGGGCAGCTCCTCCGCCACAAAGGGCTGCGGCGTGGTGACAGGCACCTGCGTCGGCGCGCTCGTCGGCGCTGCCTGCTGCACCTGAATGATGTTGCCCTCGAAGGTCGTCGCTTCGCCCAGTTCGTTGCTGAGCGTCGCGTCGAAGCGGAATTTGCCCACCATGTTCACCTGCACGTCGCGCATCGTCGTGAAGGACTCGCCGGGCGCAAGCTGGGCAATGCTCGCCAGTGACACGCCTGAGGACGAGACGGTGATTTTCTTCGCGTCATAATTGCCGGTGTTGGTCACAGTGATGGTGAAGCGGATGACCGACGGCAGGGTGAACACAACATCCGTGCTGGCAGTCGTTTCCACCGTCAGGCTGGGTGCTTTCGCCGGGTCAATGGCGGTCAGCGGCAGGCGGCCCGTCGCCGTTTCAATGCCGTTCGTTCCCTCCATGCCCGTCACGGTGAACTGATATTCCGCCGTTTCGGTCATGGTGATGGTCTTTTCCAGCTTGACCGTCTTGCCCGCGTCCACCGTCACATCGGTAAACACCGTGTTCAGCGTCGGGTCAGTGACGGTGATGCCCGTGATGTTCTTCTTGCCCGTATTCTTGAGTGTCAGCGTCAGCTTGACTTCATCGCCGACATTGCCGCCCTTGCGATCAGCGGTCAGCGTTGCGGTCAGGTTGACCGTTCCGTACTTAATGGTCGCATCCGCCACCTTCTCGGTGTAGCTTTTGCCGCCCGCGGAGTAGGTGACAGTCGCGTTGGACGTGATGTTCTTCGTACCCATCGTCACGGTAAAGGTATGCGACTTCTTCTCGCCAGCCGGAATCGCGCCGATGCTCGCCGTGTTTGACGAAACAGCGGAGGACTCCTTGATGCGCACGCCCGTCACATCCACTGTACCGACATTGCGGATTTCGTACACCACGCTCACTTCCTGTCCCTTGCGGGCGATACCGGGCGTGATGGTGCGGCTGACCTGAATTTCCGGTTCTGCCTGCACCTGCGAAATGCGCTTGACAAAGTTGTTGCTCGCGTTGGAAACGATGCCGTTTTCATCCTTGCGGGGATAGCGCACGCGGAACGCCAGCTGTCCGGCGTTCAAATCCGCCTGCGTCACGTTCCACGCAATCGTGCAGCTCTGGCTCGCGCCCGCGTCCAGCAGCGGCGTGCCGAACGCCTCGATGATGCTGCCGTTGGGGTCAAGCACCGACACGGGGGACGTGAACTTCTCGTCCGTCACGTTCGTCACGCGAATCGTGACGGTAATCTCCTCCGGCGCGGTAAACTGGTACTTGGAGAAATCCAGTTCCACCTTAATCGGCAGCGTGCTGGCGGTGCTTTCCGCCCCGGCAATGCTCACCAGTCCCGTCAGCATCAGCAGAGCACAGAAAAGCGCAAAAATCCGTTTCTTCATCATATCCCCATCGGGCAGCGCACAGCCGCCCTTCCTCCTTCCGCGCCATGCGCCGGAAAAGGCGGACGCATCGAGCAGAAATCATGCCTGTCCACTTCCCTTGGAAATGGAACCACATACCCTATCCTATTTTACTCGTTAACAGCCCCTTCTGTCAAGGTGCACGCCCCTTGGAAATGTAAAATGTTCATCGAAAAGACGGTTTCTGTGGCGAAATTTTCGTTTTTTCCCGCCGGACGGTTGTTTTTTTCGCATGTCCACCTTGAAAAATCGGGCGGAGAACGGTATAATAAAGACAGCTAACCGAACGTGTCCCGCAGATTTTTTCGCTGCGGACGCGAAAAAATAAGGAGGCAGTACCCCTATGGACGTCAAGACCGCTTATGAACAATGGCTGCATGATTTTGCCGCCGATGCCGATACGATTGCCGATTTGAAGGCAATTGCGAATGACCCTGCGGAAATCGAAGACCGCTTCTATACCGAGCTTTCCTTCGGTACAGCGGGGATGCGCGGCGTACTGGGCGCAGGCATGAACCGCATGAACCGCTACAACGTCCGCCGGGCGACGAAGGGCTTGGCAAAGTACCTGCTGCAGAATCCGCAGGAAGCGCAGCGCGGCGTGGTAATTGCGTATGACAGCCGCCGCTTCTCCGCTGAGTTTGCCCGCGATACGGCGCTCGTGCTGGCGCAGGAGGGCGTTCCGGCGTATCTGTTTGACGCGCTCCGTCCTGTCCCGATTCTGTCCTACGCGGTTCGCCACCTCCACGCCATCGCCGGCATCGTCATCACCGCCAGCCACAATCCGCCGCAGTACAACGGCTATAAGGTCTACGCCGAGGACGGCGCGCAGGTCGGCCCGGAAGCCGCGGACGGCATCACCGCCTTCATCCGCGCCACCCCCTACACCGACTGCAAGCTGATGGATGAAGAAGAAGCCAAAACGAAGGGGCTGCTGAAAATCATCGGCAACAAGGAAGTCGATGACGACTACATTGCGCAGGTCAAGACGCTGTGCATCCAGCCGGAGCTGCTCGCCGAGGAAGGCAGCAAGCTCTCCATCGTCTACACGCCCATCCACGGTTCGGGCAACGTGCCGGTTCGCCGCATCCTGCGCGAAGTCGGCATCAGCAACGTCTCCGTCGTCAAGGAGCAGGAGCTGCCTGACCCGAATTTCTCCACCGTCAAGGTGCCGAACCCGGAAGACCCCGGCGCATTCGTCCTTGCCATCAAGCTGGCGGATGAAGTCGGCGCGAAGGTCATTTTCGCCACTGACCCCGACTGCGACCGTCTGGGCGTCGCCGTCAAGACCGGCAATGGCGACTGGCAGTTGCTGACCGGCAACCAGATCGGCTGTGTGCTGCTGCACTACATCCTCTCCACCAAGCAGAAGCAGGGAACGCTGCCCAAGAACGGCGCGGCGGTGAAGTCCATCGTGTCCACGTCGCTGGCGAACAAAATTGCCGCTTCCTTCGGCGTGGAGATGTTCGAGACGCTGACGGGCTTCAAGTTCATCGGCGAGAAGATTCAGCAGTTCCAGGACACCGGCTCTCACACGTTCCTCTTCGGCTTCGAGGAGAGCTACGGCTTCCTGTCCAGCACGTTCGTGCGCGACAAGGACGGCGTGAACGCCTCCTTGCTGATTGCCGAGGTCGCTTGTGCCTGCGCCGCGCAGGGCATCACGCTCTATGATTATGTGCAGTCCATCTTCCGCGAATACGGCTATTTCGTGGAAAAGGTCGTCAGCAAGACGCTTCCGGGCAAAGACGGCTTGACCCGCATGAAGGAAATCATGAAGGACCTGCGCGAGAATCCCCCGAAGGAACTCTGCGGCATGAAGGTCACGGCGGTTCGCGACTATTTGAAGGGCACGCGCACTGCGGACGGAAAGGTCGAACCGACGGGTCTGCCGAAGTCCGACGTGCTGTACTTCGAGCTGGAGAAGGGCAACTGGGTCTGCGTGCGTCCGTCCGGCACGGAGCCGAAGATCAAGCTGTACGTCAACACCAACGCCAGCGACAAGGCGGACGCGGAGAAGCTGAATGCGGATCTGCGCGTTGCGTCCGAGGCGCTGCTGGACTAAGGGAATCCGCAACTGAATAGGCAATAACGGCGCGGGTCGTGCTTCCTGATATGGGAGGCACGACCCGCGGTTTTTTATTGCTTCATTGATGATTGACAGCTTGAAAGCAAAGTAGATTGGCGAATCAAGCATCATTTTGCCGCTGCTCTCGTCGCCTCTGCGGAGGCGAAGTTGTTACTTTCTGTTGCGACAGAAAGTAACCAAAGAACGCCCAGAGGGGGCTGAAAAGCGAAAGAGCGGGGATTTCAGCCCCCTCTGGACTCCCCCCGCCACCTCAATTTCTTGCGGGAAAGAGCAGCATTTGCTTGGCAAACTGGTCACTTTTGCATAATTGTGCATGAAAAGTATACCGATTTATCGGCTTATCGACAAGGAAGTTCCTTTCAATCTTCCGCGAAGCATTATTCTCATGACTTTTCTTGACACAGTTCGAGATACGCATCAATCGCCTTCCGAAAAACCGCTTGCAGTGCTTCGCGTGTCTCTCCTTCATACGAAATCAGACTGCGAACGCCCTGCACCTTGCCAAAGAGCACGCCGTCCGCGTCGGAAAATTCGACCGAACCGACATAGCCTTTGTCCGTCATCGTTTGCTTCAATTTGTCCATTGCCTGATTATTCCACCCAAAACACCGCCGCTTCATGCTTTCCCAGCGTCGCCGTCACCCCGTCCGTCATCTGCTGCTTCTCGCCTGTCCACAGTTCCCGCGCCGCCGAGTACGTCCCTTCCAGCATTTCGCCTGTCACGCGAACCGTCCGCGTCTCTTCCGACAGGTTGAACAGCGCAACATACAGCCCCTTGCCATCCCTGCGCGGCGCAATCCACACGCTTTCGTCCTCCATCGTCCACAGCGGATGGGCGCACGCGCTCCTCTTTTCAATCGCCAGCACGTCCCGGTTCGTCAGCAGCTTCAGCGTGAAGTCGTCATTCTTCGTCAGCTCGCCGCCCATCATCAGCGGTGAACGCATCATGCACCACAGCGTCATCATCGTCCGCTGCTCCGCCTGTGTGAAGTTCGTCCAGCCGTTCGGGTCGTAGCACTGCCGCAGTGCGCCGACGGGCAGCATGTCCGCATCCGGCCAATGCCCCGGCGCGGCGTGGACGCACCACTTCTCCGCCCGCTCAAACATCCCTTTGAGCAGCCGCCACTCGTCCCAGAAGTCGTCCGTGATGCGCCACATGTTCGCGTATTTCTTCAAATGCTCCGCCTGTTCCAGCGGCGCAGGGCCGGGCGACAAAGACAGTACAATGTCCCGCCCGCAGGCGCGGCAGGCGTCGGAAATGACCTCGATTTCCCGCTTGCAGTGCGGATATTCGCGCGCGATGTCGTCGCACTTGACGAAATCCACGCCCCATTCGGCGTACATGCGGAAGATGCTGTCATAATACGCGCGGGCTTCGGGCATGTCGCACCGCAAGCCGTACATATCGGGATTCCACGCGCAAATGCTGTTTGGATTCGCGACCTCGTGGCAGCCCTTCCCGCACCCCAGAATCGGCAAGTGCCGATGCGCCGCCATCCGCGGCATCCCGCGCATGATGTGGATGCCGAATTTCAGCCCCAGCGAATGGATATAATCCGCCAGCGGCTTGAAGCCTTTTCCGCCTGCCGATGACGGGAACCGCCCCGGCGCGGGCTGCAAGCGCCCGTATTCATCCATCGTCAGTTCGGCAAACGGCTCGTAGGCGTGGCTCGTCGCGGTCGGCTGATACCACTGAATGTCCACGACGACGTACTCCCAGCCGAACACCTGCAAGTGCTCCGCCATGTACGCCGCGTTTTGCCGCACGGTCGGCTCGTCCACCGCCGCGCCGTAGCAGTCCCAGCTGTTCCATCCCATCGGGGGCGTCTGCGCAATCATGATATTTTCCTCCTACCTATATTATGAAATCGTGATTTGATGTCTGCTATTTTCTCAGCTCCAGATACACATTTCGATACTGGCTTGGCGTACACCCTTTCTGCGTCCGGAACACGCGGTTGAATGTCGCAATCGACCCAAAGCCAACGCGCAGCGCAACCTGCGTCACGGGCAGGTCGCTCTGGCTGAGCATCTCCGCCGCCATATCCACCCGCCGCGCATTCAGGTACTGGATGAACGTCGCGCCTGTGTGCCGGCTGAACATGCGGCTGAGCGTGTAGCGGCTGAACCCCGCGTAGTCCGCCAGCACATCCAGCGTGATGTTTTCGGCGTAGTTTTTATTCAGGTAATCCAGCGCACGGTTGAAAGCGTCCTCGCCGGATAATCGCCGGTGGATGTCATTCATCTCCGCGCTGTTGGCGACATTGGGCAGATACAATTCCCCCAGCGTGGCGAATACGTCCATCAGCAGCGCATAGCACCGCAAATTCCGCAGCGGCGTGTACGCCTCGTAAGCATCCACCAGCTGCATCAGCGTTTTGCGAACGATGGGCGTCGCTTCACTTTCCGCCGTGAGATAAATCGGCTGGCGCAGCATCGGGCGCAGCGCAGCAAACTCCTTCATTGTAAATGCAGCATTGTGTTCAAAGATGATGAGGTAACGCTCGCTGCCCGCCGTCATGCGCAGGGCGTGCGTCGCGTCGGAGGGAACAAACAGCACTTCCCCCGCCTGCACATGATATTCCTTCCCCTTTACCGCCACCTCGCATCCGCCCAGCAGCGGCACGCAGACTTCTATGGCCGAATGAAAGTGCGGCGCATAGCTGTCCGGGTTCGGCTGATGCCATACGCGGATGGTTACGTCCCGCTGGTAGGTGATAAACTCCCGCTCGCCCTTCATCACGCGGAAGCCGGATGCCGTCAATGGTCGTTCGTGTTCCGTAATGAGCCTTCGGTTATTCATAATTTCTTCACAAACCTTTCGTGCAAATTTGCGCATTTTGCCTTGCCTTTTTTTCCATCATACCACAAAACGCAACGCATTTCAAGCAAATTATAACCAAAGACGGGCAAATTTTAAGAAGTTTTTTTCTCTCGTTGAATTTATAATATGGTTGAAAGCAAACCGTTTTTATTCATTTGCAACGTATCGAAATTGGTTCAATTCCAGTTTGAAGGAGGCACGGAAACATGGAGCGTTCCTTTGGCAGCAAATACGGGAAGTGGATTGCCCTGACGGCGGTCGTTCTGGCGCTGGTGCTGTGGTTCGTTCTGTCCGGCGGCGTGGAGAACTACCGGGCAAAATACGAGGGTTATGACCTCTCGCAGCAGATTGGCGACATCGGGCGCAGCAGCACCTATTCGCTGTATTTGCGCGCGCATGAAGGCGCTCCGGACGCATCTTCGGACGTTTCCATTCCGCTGGTGACGGTGGATTCGGACGGCGTGACTGCACAGAAGGATGGTCTGCTGATGCAAAGCGGCTCTTCCGCAACGTTCGCCGTCACCGTACCGGAAACCGGTTTCTACAACATCCGCCTGACCTACCGCACTGAGGCGGCACGCGGCGTGGACTTGGAGCGCGAACTGCGCATCAACGGCGAAGTACCCTTCGATGGCGCGGATACGCTGACCTTCACCCGCCTGTGGCACGACGGCGGCGAAGTGCGGCAGGACTCGCAGGGCAATGACATCCGTCCGACGCAGGTGGAGGTGTTCGGCGAACAGACCGCCTGCTGCCGCGATTCGATGGGCTACATCACCGAGCCGTACCGCTTTTATTTCGAGGCGGGGGAAAGCACCGTCACCCTGATTGCGACCAGCGAGCCAATGCTCCTGACCGCGCTTTCGCTCACCGCCCCCGAAAAAATGCCGGATTACGCCGCTTATGCCGCCGCGCAGCCACAGGAGAACAGCGTTCCTGCTGACTTCGCCCTCGTGCTGGAAGGCGAAAGCAGCACCCTGCGTTCCTCCCCGTCACTGTACGCGCGTTATGACCGTTCTTCCCCCGCCACCTCTCCCTGCGACGTGCGCCGGACGGTGCTGAACTACATCGGCGGCGATGCCTGGCGCGACGCGGGGCAGTGGATTGAGTGGGATTTCGACGTGCCGGAAAACGGCTGGTACAACATCACCATCAAAGGCCGTCAGACCTACAACCGCGGCAGCGTGTCCAGCCGTATCCTCTATCTGGACGGCAAAATTCCCTTCTCCGGTATGGAGAACGTCTCCTTCCCCTACACCACGGCATGGGAAATGAACACATTGTCGGATGATTCCGGCACGCCCTACCGCTTCTACCTTTCCGCTGGGCATCACACGCTTCGTCTGGAAGCGACGCTGGGCGACATGGGGCAGATTCTCTCCGACATGGAGGAAAGCATCTACCGCCTGAATCAGATGTACCGCCGTGTGCTGGTGCTGACAGGCGTGAACCCCGACCGCTACCGCGATTACCACTTGGAGCAGGTGTATCCGGAGGTCATCGAAGCGATGGCGCAGGAAAGCCGCCTGCTCTATAAGCTCGTCGATGAGACTGTTGCCATCACCGGACAGAAATCCGACCGCATTGCCGTCGCGCAGACGCTGGCGGTGCAGCTGGAATCCTTCGTCGAAGATCCGGCGAAGATTACCGAAGCCTTCACGAATTTCAAGGACAACATCACCTCCCTCGGCACGTCAATGCAGAACATGCGGCAGGTCAAGCTGGATATTGACCTGATTGCCATCACCGCGGACGGCGTGACCGTGCCGCAGCCGTCGGAGAATTTCCTCGACCGCGCGCTGCATGAGCTGAAATCCTGCGTCACGTCGTATTTCGTGGATTACAATGCCTTGGGCGATGTGTACGATGCCAGCGAGGACGTGCTGGAAGTGTGGATTCTGACCGGCCGTGACCAGTCTACCGTCCTCAAAACCATGGTTGATGACACCTTCACCCCGTCAACCGGCATTCCCGTCAACGTCATGCTGGTTGACCCGAACGCGCTGCTGAACGCCGTCGTCGCAGGCAACGGCCCGGATGTCGTCATTTCAACCGACAGCTGGAACCCCGTCAACTACGCGCTTCGCCACGCGGTGGAGGATTTGACGCAGTTCGATGATTTGCAGGAAGTCCTCGACCAATTCTACCCCAGCGCCTACGCCGCGTTCAGCTTCAACGGCGGTCTGTACGCGCTGCCGGAGACGCAGCTGTGCTCGATTCTCTTCTACCGCAGCGACATTCTGGAAGAATACGGGCTGTCCGTCCCGGAAACGTGGGATGATTTGATTGCCATGCTGCCCACCATTCAGGGGGCGAACATGTCCGTCGGCATCCCCTACCCCGACATTGCCGCCCCGAATCTCTCTTCTTATTACGCCATGCTCTACCAGCTTGGCGGCGCGCTCTACAACGATTCGGCGACCCACACCACCATCAACAGCGAAGCGGGTGTGCAGGCGTTTGAGCGCTACACCAGCCTCTACAATGACTACGGTCTGCCGACCATCTTCGACTTCGTGAGCCGCTTCCGCTCCGGCGAAATGCCGCTGGGCATCTTCGATTACACGACGTTCAACACTCTGACCGTCTCCGCACCGGAAATCCGCGGCCTGTGGGACATTGCGATTCTCCCCGGCACTTCCCGCACGGCAGAGGACGGCAGCACCTATGTGGATCACTCCGGGCATTCGCAGGGCGCCTGCTGCATGATGATTGCCACCGACAGCGAAACAACAAAACAGAATGCGTGGCAGTTCATGAAGTGGTGGACGTCCACCGACGCGCAGGTGCGTTTCGGACGCGAGATTGAAGCCGTCTTGGGGTCGTCCGCACGCTACGCCACCGCGAATATCGCCGCCATCGAGCAGCTTTCCTGGTCAGAAGCTCAGCTGAAAGTCATCCGCGAACAGATGACGTGGGCAGTCGGCTTCCGCGAAGTCGCCGGCGGCTACTACACCACGCGCCACATGACCAACGCCGTGCGCAAAGTGACCAACGACAAGACCGACCCGCGCGAAACCCTGCTGGATTACGCGCGCACCATCAACGAGGAAATCAATAAGAAGCGCTTGGAGTTCGGTCTGCCGATCGACGAAGAGACGCCCTGAGCGAAAGGAGGAAGCATTCGTCATGACCGCGTTCTGGAAAAAGTACTTTGCGCTGAGACAGCGCAATGCGCGCATCGCGTGGGACAGAGCGAAGCACATGAAGTTCTGCTATGCGTTTCTGGCGCCCTACGCCCTGCTGTTTCTGACTTTCTACATCCTCCCGATGCTCATCTCCATCTACTACTCCTTCACCTACAACAACATTCTGGAGCCCGCGCGCTTCATCGGGATGGACAACTACATCACCCTGATTTTGAAGGATGATGTTTTCCTGACTGCAGTGAAAAACACGTTCCTGCTGGCGGTGATTACAGGGCCTGTGGGCTACATCATGTCGTTCTGCTTCGCGTGGCTCATCAACGAATTGCCGCGCTGGGTGCGCACGATTGCCGTCGTCATCTTCTACGCGCCGTCCATTGCGGGCAATGCCTACTATATCTTCTCCATCATCTTCCGCGGCGACGCGTACGGCTACCTGAACGCCATCCTGATGAAGCTGGGCATCCTCAACGCCCCGATTCTCTGGCTGACGACGCCGGATTACATCATGCCGGTCATCATCATCGTCACGCTGTGGATGAGCATGTCCACGGGTTTCCTTTCCTTCGTCGCAGGCTTGCAGGGCGTTGACCGCTCGCAGTACGAGGCGGGCTATGTGGATGGCATCCGCAACCGCTGGCAGGAGCTGTACTACATCACCCTGCCGAACATGAAGCCGATGCTGATGTTCGGCGCGGTCATGTCCATCACGTCCGCGTTCGGCGTGTGCGATGTGCCGATGGCGCTGGCGGGCTTCCCCTCCACCGATTACGCCGCGCACACCGTCGTCACCCACCTGTTCGACTATGGCTTCACCCGCTTTGAAATGGGCTATGCCTCCGCCATCGCCACCTTGCTGTTCCTGGTGATGATTTTGTGCAACAAGCTGATTCAGAGCGCTCTGAGGAGGATTGGCACATGAGTACCATCAATGTCCGCAGCTACAAAGGTCCAGTCAGACCGGACGGCACGCCGATTGAGCTGCCGCAGAAGGTACTGAAGCTGACGAAGAAGTCGAACATGCGCCACAAGAAGCCGAACCGCTCCCGCGTGGGCGACTTTCTGGTGGGGCTGCTGCTGTTCCTCGTCGCGTGTGCAATGGCGTTTCCGCTGGTGTTCGCCATTTCGTCCTCGCTGAAACCGCTGGATGAGCTGTTCCGCTTCCCGCCGACGCTCTTCCCGCGCCACCCCACCATCGACAACTTCTCTGACCTTCTCGTCACGATGGGGCAGAGCTGGGTTCCCTTCTCGCGCTACATCACCAACACCGTCGTCATCACCCTCGTAGGTACATTGGGGCATCTGCTGATTGCGTCCCTCGCGGCGTATGTGCTGGCGAAGTACGATTTCCCGCTCGGCAAGCAGTTTTTCGCCCTCGTCGTGACGGCGCTGATGTTCAACGGCTACGTCACCGCGATACCGAACTACCTGACCATGACGCGCCTGAACCTTGTCGATACGCACTGGGCGGTCATCCTGCCCGCGTTCGCCGCGCCGATTGGGCTGTTCCTGATGAAGCAGTTCATGGAAGGGCTGCCCATGTCGCTGATTGAGTCCGCGAAAATCGACGGTGCAAAGGAATTCCGCATTTTCTGGACGATTGTCATGCCCAACGTCAAGCCCGCATGGCTGACGCTCATCATCTTCTCCGTTCAGAACCTCTGGAACGCCAAAGCGTCCGCCGTCATCTACTCCGAGGCGCAGAAGACGCTCGTCTACGCGCTCCAGCAGATTCAGGCGGGCGGCATTGCCCGCACGGGTCAGGCGGCGGCGGTTACGGTCGTCGTCATGGCTGTGCCGATACTGATTTTCATCCTCAGCCAGAGCCAGATTCTCGAAACAATGGCGACATCCGGTCTGAAAGATTAAGAGAGGAGGACGCCGATGAACCGCATGGTTTCCCGTCTCTGCGCCTGTCTGGTTGCGTTCTCCCTCTTCGCCGCACTCTGCGGCGGGATGGTCGCGCGCGCCGCAGACGGCTTTGACTACAATTACACCTACACCTACGATTACTGGGGCGACGAACGCCAGTCGCCGGATGCCTACCGCACCAGCGCCATGCTGTCCAGCGTCTCCCTTGGGCTGGAAACGCCGATGCGCACCCCGCGCGGGCTGACCGTCTCCGGCAATGACATCTACATCGTCGATACGGGCAACAACCGCATTCTGCAAGTCGCCCGCGACGGCGAAAACTTCACGCTGACCCGCGTGATTTCCGAAATTTCCGGCGACATCACCCCGAATACGCTCTCCGCCCCGCAGGATGTGTTCGTCATGGCGGACGGCACACTGTTCATCGCCGACACGAACAACAACCGCATCCTGAAAGCAGACCGGAATTTGAATCTGCTGAGCGTCTTCACCCGCCCGACGGACGCGACCTTCGACCAGTCGATGGCGTTTCTGCCGACGAAACTCGTCTGCGACACGACCGGACGCGTCTTCTGCCTCGCGCAGAACGTCAACCGAGGCCTCATGAAGTACGAGGCGGACGGCACGTTCACCGGCTTCATCGGCGCGAGCGAAGTGAAGTACACATGGTACGAGCTGGTGTGGCGGCTGCTCTCCACGAAGGAGCAGCGCGCGCAGCAGGCATCCTTCGTTCCGACGGAATACAACAACATTGCGCTGGATTCGGAAGGCTTCTTCTTCGTCACCACGCAGACCTTCAATTCCAACGAGCTGACCTCCGGCGCGGCGAAACCCGTCCGCCGCCTGAATGCCATCGGCACGAACATCCTGATTGAGAACGGCACGAGCCACGTCATCGGCGACCTGCAGTGGGCGCGCGGCGACACGAACATCACCAACTCCGGCCCCTCGAAGTTCGTGGACGTGACCGTGCTGGACAACGACATCTATTCCGTCATGGACAAGACGCACAACCGCATCTTCACCTACGACAAGCAGGGCAACCTGCTCTGGGCGTTCGGCGGTGTGGGCAACATGGACGGATACTTCCTGAATCCCGTCGCTTTGGAGCATCAGGGCTATGACCTGCTGGTGCTGGACAGTCAGGACTGCTGCGTGACCGTGCTGACCCCGACAGAATACGGCAAGCTGGTCTACAAGGCGACCGAGCAGTACCACGCGGGCGAATACGCCGCTTCTGCCGACACTTGGCGCGAGGTCATGAAGCGCAACGGCAACTATGACCTTGCCTACATCGGCATCGGGCGCGCGCTTTTGCAGCAGAAGCAATTCAAAGAAGCCTGTGACTATTTCGCCATGGCGCGCGACAGCCGCAACTACTCCGAGGCGTTCCGCTACTACCGCTCCGAGTGGGTAGAGCAGAACATCGGGTGGATTTTCGGCATCGTCGCGGTGCTGCTGGTCGTTCCGATGGTCATCGGGCACATCCGCAAGATAAAGTGGGAGGTGGACAACGCATGACGCTCGCAGCAAAGCTAACCGACAAGCAGAAGTGGCAGTGTCTGCTGTCCTCCCTGCGCTATTCGCTCTACGTTATCTTCCACCCCTTCGATGGCTTCTGGGATTTGAGCCGCGAAAAGCGCGGCAGCCTCGGCGCGGCGAACATCATCGTGTTTCTGGTGCTGCTTGTCCGCCTGCTGTCCATGCAGTTCACGCCTTTCCTGTTCATGAACGTCTACTGGCCGAGCGTGAACATCATCCAGCAATGTCTCGCCGTCCTCCTGCCGCTTTTGTTCTTCGTGGCGGGCAACTGGGGGCTGACGACGCTGTTTGAGGGCAAGGGCACGTTCAAGGATGTCTACATCGCCACCTGCTACGCGCTGACGCCCTACGTCATCCTGCAAGCGGCGATGATTCTCCTCGCAAACGTCATTACCGCCAAGGAAGGCGCGTTCTACTACGTTCTGGAGGGGCTGTCGCTGGGCTGGAGCGGCGCTCTCATCATCTGCGGCATGATGCAGACGCATGACTACTCGCTGGGCAAGACGCTGCTGTTCACCATCATGACGCTGCTGGCGATGGTCGTCATCATCTTCCTGCTGCTGCTGTTCTTTTCGCTCGTTGGCGACGGCATCGGCTATTTCGTCTCCCTCTACAAAGAAGTGCTGTTCCGTCTGTACTGACGAAAGGAGAAAGTATCCATGAAACGACGCATCCTTGTGCGGGTCGTGCTGGTTCTGATTCTTCTTCTGGCACTTTATCCGCTGACGAAATTCGTCATTCTTCCGCTCTTTGACACCTCCGGCGAGCTGGAAGGGCACGACGTGCCGCTTTACGGCTACTCAGAGCCCGACACGCCAATGGTCATGGAGAATGACGCTCTCCGCTTTGAGCTTGACCCGGCGACGACCCACTTCACCCTCACCGACAAGCGCACCGGGCACGTCTGGCTGTCCTCGCCTGATAACGCGGACAGCGACCCGATTGCCCTGCCGGTGGAAAAGAACAAGCTGAACTCCACCTTGAGCCTCACCTACGCCGCCTCCACCGGCATGACCACCCAGTTCACCTCGCAGGAACACAGCATTTCAAACGGGGTCTACGAAGTGCTGATGCAGGAGGATGGCAGCGTCCGCGTGAACTACTCCGTCGGACGCGTGCAGCGGTCTTTCCTCATGCCGACTGCCATTGGCGACGCGCGAATGCAGCAGTTCATGGAGAAAATGACCTCCAAGCAGAAGAAGGACATCAAGGAATACTACCGTGAATACAATATTGACAAGCTCCGCAAGACTGACGACAAGGCTGCTTTGCTCGCCGCCTACCCCGATTTGGCGGAAGAGCACGTCTGGGTGCTGCGCGACGGCACAAAGGATCACCTGAAGCAGCGCTGCGAAAGCATCTTTGCCGAAGTGGGCTACACGGCGGAGGATTTGGCATACGACAGCAGCCGCATCGTGCAGGCGGGCAGCACCATCGCCAAGGCCGTTTTCAACGTCTCGATGGTATTCCGTTTGGACGGCAGCGACCTTGTTGTCGAAGTACCACTGGATGACCTTGCTTACGACGTGGATTATCCGCTGACGAGCCTGACGCTGCTTCCGGCTTTCGGCGCGGGCGGTACGGCGGATAACGGCTTCCTGTTCGTCCCCGACGGCAGCGGCGCGATTATCCGCTTCAACAACGGCCGCGTTTCCCAGCGCGCCTACTACGCCAACCTCTACGGCTGGGACTGGGCGTCCATCCGCACGCAGGTGACGAACGAAACGCGCATCAACTTCCCGGTTTTCGGCGTTTCGGGCGACAGCGGGTCATTCATCTGCATTCTGGAGGACGGTGCATCGTGGGCGGGCATCGGCGCGGACATTGCCGGCCGCCTGACCTCCTACAACACCGTCAACGCAACGTACACCATCGTCCACGGCGACGCCTACGACGTTTCCGAGCGCACGAACAACGCCGTCTACATGTTTGAAACAGCGCATCCGACGGGCTTCATCCGCCAGCGCTACCGTTTTCTGCCCGAATCGGGCTACATGGACATGGCGGCGTCCTACCGCGACTACCTGACCGCAAAGTACCCGAATTTCGCCGCACAGACGGTGGATGCGGACGCGCCGCTGAGCATCGAGCTGATTGGCGCAATTGACAAGGTGCAGCAGGTGGCGGGCGTGCCCACCAGCGTCCCGATTGCCATGACGACTTATGCGGAAGCGAAAGACCTCCTGCGCGAGCTTGTCACCCGCAATCTGGCGCAGAACATGTCGATTCGCTACGCCGGATGGATGAACGGCGGCATAAATCAGCAGCTGCTGTCCTCCGTCCGCCTGATTCGGCAGCTGGGAACGCAGGAGGAGCTGTTCTCCTTCGCACAGAATGCCGCGATTGCGGGTGTGCCGCTCTATCTGGACGGCTTGACGGCTTTCGCGCGCGACAGTGGCCTGCTGGAGGGCTTCATCGCCTTCCGCGACGCTGCTCGCTTCACCACGCGTGAAGAAGCGGAAATCCCCGAATACAGCCCAATCTGGTACGGCGCGAACGACGACCGCGACACCTACTACCTCGTCAAGCCCGCCATCGCCATGCGCAGCGTCAACGCCTTGGTGGACGCTGCGGCTTCCTACGGCGCAGGCGTTTCCTTCCGCGACATCGGGTACATGCTCTCCGCTGATTACGACAGCAAAAACCACACGACCCGCGAAGCCGTGCTGCATCAGCAGGCGGAAAAGCTCGCTGAACTCAAGGCATCCGGGCGCGACGTGATGATTCGTCAGGGCAACGACTACGCCGCGGTTCAGGCGACGCTCATCACCGACATGGACTTCGACGGCGGACAGTATTCCATCATCGACGAGTACATCCCCTTCTACCCGCTGGCGCTGCACAGCCGCGTATCCTACACGGGCGCGTCGCTGAATCTGGCGGATGACGCGGAGGAAGTTCTCCTGCGCAGCGCGGAAGTTGGCGCGGGTCTGCAATACACGCTGACCGCCCAGAGCGCGCGCGTTTTGCAGGATTCCACCTACTCCGAGTTCTACGGCGCGGACGCGTCGCTCGTGCTGGATGACATCACCGCACAGGTCGCGCAGTACCGTCAGACACTTTCGGGCATCTTCAATCAGGAAATGACAGGCCATGAACGCGTCGGGAACGTCACCATCACGACTTACGCAAACGGCACACGCGTCTACGTCAACTTCGGCTATACCGACGCGGCGGTGGATGGCATCACCGTTCCCGCCCGCAGCTATGCAGCGCAACAGGAGGTGAGCAAATGAGCGGCAAACGCATTTCCATTCGTGCGCGCCGAGCAGTATCCGGCTATCTGTTCATTATGCCCTTCATCATCGGCTTCCTGTGTTTCATGCTGCTGCCGCTGGTGGATTCCTTCTGGATGAGCCTGTGCCGCGTGGACGTGACCGCCGGACAGGGCTTCCAGACGACCTTTATCGGGTTGGACAACTACATCCGCGCCTTCACCATTGACCCGGAGTTCAACAAGCTGCTCAGCGAAGAAATCGGCGTGATGGTCACGCACACCATTGCGATTCTCGTCGTGTCCTTCGTCATTGCCATCGTACTGAATCAGGAATTCAAAGGGCGCGCGTTCGTCCGTGCCATCTTCTTCCTGCCCGTCATCCTCTCCAGCGGCGTTCTCATCGGCTTGGAGACGGACAACACCCTGATGGCGGGAATGCAGCAGATGATGGCGGAGTCCTCCCCGTTCACGCTGTCCGAGTCGCTGATGAAGATTCTCAAACTCACGGGCATCGGCAGCGACGTGCTGGACATCGTCTTTTCCCTGATTGACGAAGTGTACGACATTGTGATGGCAAGCGGCATCCAGATTGTCGTTTTCCTCTCCGGTCTGCAGAACGTTCCGCGCAGCCTGTACGAAGCGGCGGACGTCGAGGGCTGCTCGAAGTGGGAAGCCTTCTGGACGATTACCTTCCCGATGGTCTCCCCCCTGCTGATTGTCAACATCATCTACACCATCATCGACTTCTTCATGAAGACAGACAGCGAAGTCATGAAGAAAATCAATGAAGAAATGACGCTGAAATACAACTACGGCTTCTCCTCCGCGATGGCTTGGGTGTATTTCGCCATCACGATTGTCCTCATCGGCGCAAGTGCCCTGATGCTGAAAGGAGTGGTGAGCAGCGATGAGTAAGCAGACCGTGACCCATGCTCATCCCAGCGGCAGCTTCTGGGCGCGCAACCGCAAGTCCGGCGGATATCTGCTCCGCAAGACGGTGCGGCGCAAGGGCTATCAACTGATTCGCTTCCTGCTGCTGTTCGGGCTTTGCTTCATGATTATCCAGCCCCTGCTGGACAAGCTGAGCGTCTCGTTCATGGCGGAGCGCGACCTGTACGACTCCACGGTCATCTCGATTCCGCGCCACCTGACGACGGCGAACTACTCCCTCGCCGCCAGCAAAATCCTGCTGAATTACGGCACGACGTTCCTGAACACGCTGATCGTCTCCCTCGCGGTGTCGGTGCTGCAAATTGCCGCCTGTACGCTCGTGGGCTACGGCTTTGCGCGTTTCGAGTTCCCGTTCAAGAAGTTCTGGTTCGCGGCGGTCATCATCACCGTCATCATTCCGCCGCAGACGATTTCGTCCTCGCTTTACCTGCACTTCAACTTCTTCGACATCTTTGGCATTTTCAAGGCGACGACGGGCAGCAGCCTGAATCTGCGCGGTTCGCCCATCCCCTACGCGCTCATGTCCGCAACGTGCATGGGCCTGAAGAATGGGCTGTACATCTACATGATTCGCCAATTCTTCACCGGCATTCCGAAGTCGCTGGAGGAAGCGGCGTATGTGGACGGATGCAGCATCTTCAAGACGTTCTGGCGGGTGATTCTGCCCGACGCCGTGCCGATTCTGGTCTCCTGCTTTCTGTTCTCCTTCGTCTGGCAGTGGACGGACACGTTCTACTCCAAGCTGTTCTTGGGGAACATCAAGCTCCTGAGCCTTGAAGCCTCTACCGTCGCCGACCGCCTGAACAGCTACGTTTCCATTCAGCTGGGGCTTTCCGGCGGCGCGTCGATGGGCTATCAGCAGCAGATGGTTTCGACCGCCACGCTGATGCTCGTTGCCCCCCTGCTCGTCCTCTATCTCTTCGCCCAGCGTTCCTTCGTCGAATCCATCGCCGCAAGCGGCATCAAGGGGTGACAAGGGAGAATGAAACGGGACGAAGTCCCCTCCCTTGACCCTTCCGCGCGATTGAATTGAGCGCATTTTCATGCTATGCCCGCGTGCTGATGCAGGGGATTTCGCCTCTGCGCTTTGCAAGTGAAAAAGTCTTTTTCTCCACCTTGACAAAGACAATAAATTGGGCTATACTGAACTCGTCCGAGATGACGGAGAAGAGTATCCTGCCGAAGGATGTCCAGAGAGGCGCAGTTTGGTGAAAAGCGCTGATTCGGCGGCAGGGGAAGACCACCTCCCGATCGTACCGTGTGCCGCACGATAGCGCGGCAAAGAGAACCAATCAGGGTGGAACCACGGGCAGATTTTTCCGCTCGTCCCTCGAAACAACGCGAGGGACGAGCGTTTTTTCGTCCCAATCAATCAATCTGGAGGGAAAAAGCATGAAAATCATCTACAATGACGGTCATGTGGACGAATGCCCCGCTGACGACGAGCTGCATGTCATCCGCCACACGGCGGCGCACATCCTCGCGCAGGCAGTCAAGCACCTGTATCCGCAGGCGCATTTCGCCTATGGCCCGGCAACTGAAAAGGGCTTCCACTACGACGTCGATCTGGGCGATGTGAAGCTCTCCGACGAAGACCTCAAGACCATTGAGAAGGAAATGCAGGCCATCGTCAAGCAGAACCTGCCGATTAAGCCCTTCGCGCTTAGCCGTGAGGAAGCCATCAAGCTCATGCAGGAGCGCGGCGAAATCTACAAGGTCGAACACATCGGCGACCTGCCCGAAGACGCGACGCTGACCTTCTACCAGCAGGGCGACTACATCGACATGTGCGTCGGCCCGCACCTGTGCTACACCAAGGCGCTCAAGGCATTCAAGCTGACCGCCCTGTCCGGCGCGTACTGGAAGAACGACAAGAACAACAAGATGCTCACCCGCATCGGCGGCATCGCCTTCCGCAATCAGGAGGAACTCAATGAGTACCTGAAGATGATGGAAGAAGCCGAAAAGCGCGACCACCGCAAAATCGGCAAGGAAATGGGTCTGTTCATGCTCTGCGATGAAGGTCCCGGCTTCCCGTTCTTCCTGCCCAAGGGAATGCAGCTGAAGAACGCGCTGATTGACTACTGGCGCGATATTCACTACGCGGCGGATTATGTGGAAGTGTCCACGCCCATGATTATGAGCCGTCACCTGTGGGAGACGTCCGGTCACTGGGATCACTACAAGGACAACATGTACTCCACCAAGATTGACGACGAAGACTACTGCATCAAGCCCATGAACTGCCCCGGCGGCGTGATGGTCTACCGCAGCCAGCCCCATTCCTACCGCGATTTGCCCCTGCGCGTGGGTGAGCTCGGTCTGGTGCACCGCCACGAGCTGAAGGGTGCGCTGCACGGTCTGTTCCGCGTCCGCTGCTTCACGCAGGACGATGCCCATATCTTCATGACCCGCGAGCAGATTCCGGACGAAATCGCCGGCGTCGTACACCTCATCAATCAGGTGTACTCCAAGTTCGGCTTCGATTATTTCGTCGAACTGTCCACCCGTCCGGCGGATTCGATGGGTTCGGACGAGGATTGGGAGGATGCGACCAACGGCCTCAAAACCGCGCTGGAAAAGCTCGGTATGCCCTACATCATCAACGAGGGCGACGGCGCGTTCTACGGCCCGAAGATTGACTTCCACCTGCGCGACTGCCTCGGTCGTACCTGGCAGTGCGGCACGATTCAGCTGGACTTCCAGATGCCGCTGAACTTCAATCTGGAGTATGTGGATGTGGACGGCAGCCGCAAGCGTCCGATTATGATTCACCGCGTCTGCTATGGCTCCATCGAGCGCTTCATCGGCATCCTGACCGAGCATTTCGCGGGCAAGTTCCCGACGTGGATGGCGCCGGTTCAGGTGAAGGTGCTGCCTGTGTCCGACAAGTCGATGGACTACGCCAAGACGGTGTACGCCGCCCTGCGTGCGAAGAAGATTCGCTGCGAGCTGGACGACCGCAACGAGAAGATTGGCTACAAGATTCGCGAAGCGCGTCAGGTAGACCGCGTGCCGTACATGCTGATTCTCGGCGGTCAGGAAGTGGAGAACAACACCGTCTCCGTCCGCGACCGTGCGACCGACCAGACGGTTACTTGCACGCTGGATGAATTCATCGCAAAGATTTCTAAGGAAATCGCCGACCGGGTGTAACAGGATTTCGCGCCTGCGGGCGCAACCGAAGGGCAATGGAAACAGACGAAGTCTGCGATTGCCCTTCGGAAACCTTCGGCACCGCCACTTTTGGGTGATTCCATAAGTGTATAGTCCGTTTTTCCCCGTCTGCATGGGAGAAATTCCATGCAGGCGGGGCTTTTTGTCTACTCGTTCTTTTATCCTTTACAGTTCGTTCATGCTTTTTCATGTGGATTCTGCTATAATACTTATGCTATTCCAAGGGAGGTATGCGCCATGATTGAACTCAGGCATGTCACGAAGCGCTACGGCGCGGTCGAAGCCCTGCATGATGTCTCTTTCCGCGCCCCGGAAGGGCAGATTGTTGGTCTGCTCGGTCAAAACGGCGCGGGCAAGAGCACCACGCTCAATATCCTCACGGGCTATCTGCCGCCGACATCGGGGCAGGTGCTGGTGGACGGCATGGATCTCCTCCAAAACGCACGCGAGTGCAAGCGGCTGATTGGCTATCTGCCGGAAAAGCCACCGCTGTATGACGAAATGACCGTTCGGGCTTACCTGCGGTTCGTGTGCGAGCTAAAGGAAGTACAGAAATCGGCGATTGCGGCGCATGTGGAGGACATTATCCGCACCTGCGGACTGTCTGAAGTGGCGCACCGCCTGATTGGGCACTTGTCGAAGGGCTACCGCCAGCGTGTCGGTGTAGCGCAGTCGCTGTGCGGCAATCCGAAGGTGCTGGTGCTGGATGAACCGACCGTCGGGCTTGACCCGCGTCAGGTGGTGGAGATTCGCGCGCTGATTGCCGACCTCGGCAAAACGCACACGGTCATCTTTTCCTCGCACCTCCTGTCGGAGATCCAGCAGCTCTGCCAGCGGGTACTCATCCTGAACCGCGGGCATTTGGAATACGAAGCAGACATGCAGGAATTAGCCGAAACGGGCGAAACGCTGCGGCTTCGGGCAAGCATCGCCATGCGGGAGAAGCAGCTGATTCCGGCTTTGCGGTCACTGCCGTGCGTGCGGCGGGTGAAGGCGTTGCCGACGCGGACGATTGAGGTCAGCGAGGTATTGCTGGAATGCGACGCCTCCGCCGTGCCGGATGCGCAGACGCAGCTATTCCGCCTGCTCTGCGGGCTGGATGCCCCGATTCGGATGCTGGTGGAGGAACACGATTCGCTGGAAACGGTGTTCCTCCGCGCGACGGATGAAGGCACGAAAGTTCCTTCGTAATCTTCTTTGTTCTTATCGCAGAAGGGTGCTTCTATCACAGAAGTTTTTCCCGATGCGCAGGGATTTCGCCTCTGCGGAGGCGACCAAAGGGCAATGAAAACAGACGAAGTCTGCGATCGCCCTTTGGAAACCTTCGGCGCGGTCTCTCCCATGTTACTTGAATTTTATCGGAAGTTGTTTTTTTCTTGGAGTAACACGCGGAAGAAGTATGGATATGTCACCAATTGAATCGCGTGAAAGGGTCAAGGGAGGAACTCCCTTGCAGAGTGCAGGGACAGCGTCCCTGCTGGGGTTCAAAGGGGCAACGCCCCTTGTCCCCCGGAAAGGTTGTTTGTTACTATGCGTGCCATCTGGAAACGAGAATTGCAGGCGTATTTCCTCACGCCGACGGGCTATGTGTTCATGGGCGTGTTCCTGCTCCTGTCCTCGATGATGTTCTATTTGCAGATTATGCAGGCGCGGTCGTCGGACTTACCGACGTTCGTGGGGCAGATGAGTTACCTGTGGATGCTGCTCTCGCCGGTGCTGACGATGCGTCTGCTGGCGGAAGAGCGTCAGCGCCGCACGGATCAGCTGCTGCTCACCAGCCCGGTTTCCCTGTCGGGCATGGTGCTGGGCAAGTATGCCGCGGCGTATACCGTCATGGCGGCAACCGTCGTGCTGACGCTCGGTTTCGTTGCGGTCGTGGCAGTCTATGGGCGTGTGTACCCGGCGGAAATGGCGGTGGCGTACCTCGGCTTCATCTTGCAGGGCGGCGCATTCCTCGCGCTGGACTTGTTCATCTCCGGCTGCGCAAAAAATCAGGTGACGGCGGCGGTTTTTGCGTTCGGCGCGAACTTCGTCCTCTGGATGCTGGACTTGCTGGAAAACGCCGTCAACAGCAGCTTCTTCTCCAGCGTGCTGTCCTTCTTCAGCCTTTATCAGCGGGCTGAACCGTTCCTGATGGGGCAGCTCAGCGCGGCGAGCGTCGTCTACGATATCACCTTCGCCGCGGCGTTCCTCCTGCTGACGATTCATACGCTGGATGCCCGGCGCTATCGGGGGGAGTGACGAAACCATGCGAACCAAAAACCAATCTGCGCGCAAAAAGTTCATTATTGGGACGCGCCTGCGCTACGGCGCCATATCCACCGCCATTGTCGCGCTGGTCATTGCCGCGCTGATTCTCATCAATCTGGCGACGACGAACCTCGAAACGCGCTACGGCTGGCGCGGCGACTTTTCCTTCAACGCCGTCACAACGCAGAGCGAGACGACAAAGCAGATTCTGCGCGACCTGAAGCGCCCGGTGAAAATCTACGCCCTGTTCGAGCGCGGCGAGGAGGATCAGCCCCTGCTGGAGCTGCTCAACCGTTACAGCGCCGCGTCGGATATGGTGACGTGGGAGCAGACCCCGCCGAGCCTGAATCCCCTGCTGCTGACCCGCTTTTCCAGCAGCACCACCAACGTCTCCGCGCAGAACCTCATCGTCTACTGCGAGGAAACCGACCGCTACCGTGTGCTGACCGCAACGGATTTTGTAACGCTCTCTGTCGATACCGATTCGGGCAGCTACAACGTCTCCGGCTTGGCGTATGAGCAGCAGATTACCTCCGCCATCGCCTACGTCACGCGCGACACCGTGCCGACGCTGCACATCGCGACGGGGCACGGCGAACTGGGCGAAGACTCCCTGTCCGCCTTTACCACCCTGCTGACGAACAACCACTACGACGTCGCGTTCGAGAAGCTCAGCGACATGACATTCGCATCCGGCGACGTACTGTGCATCCTTTCGCCCGTCAAGGACTACACCGACGCGGAAATGGACATCATCCGCGCGTATGTGCAGGGCGGTGGCGCAGTGCTGTTCAGCTGCGATTATACCGACCCGATTGAGAATATGCCGAACGTCCTGTCCCTGCTGCGCTCCTACGGCTTCCTGCCGGAAAGCGGGCTGGTGATGGCGTCGCCGGATGAAACCGACACGTTCTACAACAACAACCGTCTGGCGCTGCTGCCGGAAATGCAGGCAACGGACGTGACACTGGAGATGATGCTGAACGGGCGGACGGCGATGCTCATGGTTGCCAGCCGCGGCTTTGACCCTTCGCCGGAATCGGACAATTCCCTGCTGGTGGACGCGGTGCTGACAACATCCGCCAAGAGTTATCTGGTTGATACAACCGCGTCGCGCCTGAGCATCACTCAATCCGACAGCGACAAGACCGGACCGTTCGCGCTCGCTCTGCAAGCCAAGCGCTTCACCGACACGGGTGACGTCAGTCGCGCGTTCATCATCGGCAGTTCCGCCCTGCTGACCGAGGAACAGCTCTTCACCATGACCGACGGCGAGGAATTTCTGGTGCGCGCCGTGTCCTTCCTGACCGGGGATGACAGCATTGACACCAGCATCATGGTCAAAACGGCGCTGCGTCCGGGGCTGTCCGTCAATGCGCTGTCATTGGGCAGCGTCGTACTGGTCGGGCTGCCGATTCTGGTGTTGCTGGCGGCGATCATCATCCTGCTTCCACGGAGGAATCTGTAAGCCATGCAAAATGTCCCGAAAAAGAAACATGCCGTGCGCAGGCACAGCCGCATCCTCCTGCTGATTTTCGCCGTGGTGCTGGTCGCGACGGCGGCGTGTCTGCTGATTTTCGCCCGCACGCCCGCCCCCGCGCCGGAAACATCCGCGCATGAGGATGAGGAAATCACCCTCTGGGCAGTGGAATCGGCGGATATCACCCGCATCCGCATTGCCGTGCGCAATCAGGACGCGTGGTCGGCAGTGCAGACGGAATCTGGCGCGCTGGTGCTGGAAGGCGAAAATTCCTTCACGGTGGATGCGGACATTGCCGCCACGCTCCTGTCCGGGCTTAAGAGCGTGACCGCAGAGGTACTCAGCGACGATTGGAACGGCACGGACGAGGAGTGGGCAGCCTTCGGGCTGGATGACCCAGAGAGCGTCGTCACCGTGGATTTTGCGGACGGCAGCAGCCACACCCTGCGCATCGGCAGCGCCCCGCAGTACGAAAACAGCTGGCAGTACGCGCAGCTGGACGGCGATACCCGCCTGCTGTCCGTCAGCCGCGGTCTGGCGGAGGAATGCTACGTCACGCGCGGTTCGCTCCACAGCGTCGAGCAGCTGACGATTCACGCCGACCGCCTGGATGAAATCACGCTGCTGAACGCGGAGGGCGAAATCACCCAGCAATGGCGTTTGAACGGCGCGATCACGAACGCGGACGCGCAAGACCGCTGGATGCTGACCACCCCGGTGTCCTACCCGGCGGACGGCACTGCCATGAACACCCTTCGCAAGTCGGCAGCAAACATCCGCCTGGGCGAGTACATTGCCGACGCGACGGCGGAGAGCATCGCCCGCTACGGGCTGGACACGCCCCGCATCGTCATCCGCCTGCACCAAGCCGCCGGCACAATCGGCGCAGTCGGTACGACCGGCTCATACGCTACGACCGATTACCCGGATTCCACGATCACCCTCGTCATCGGCGAGCAGGAAAGCGATTTGGTGGATTATGTGCTCTACAATGGCGGCATTTACCGCTGCAGCACACTGCTGCTGCGCGGCGTCATGAACGCAGACTGGCAGGAGACCATTACGCGCTACCCGGTGCTGACGGCGCTGGGAAATCTTGCGTCCCTTTCGCGTGAAACGGCGGACGGCGTGGACACATGGGTCATCACACGCACCGAGCAGGTTGCCGAGAACAACGAGCTTGTCACGGACGACGAGGGGAATCAGGTCTACGATATTGCGCTGACGAAAAACGGCGAATCTGCGGATTACACTGCCTTTTCCGCTGCCTACAATCAGCTGATGATGGTCACAATGTCCGGCCGCCTCCCCGACGACTGGACTGCTGCCGACGCTCCCCACACCGTGTGGACATTCACAGATGTTGACGGCACAGTGCACACCGTCGCGCTGACCCGCTACGACGCAATGCACGATGCCGTCGCAGTGGATGGCGTGGCGCTGTTCTACCTTATACAAGGCGGGTTTTCGCTGGGGATATAACCGCAGGGCACACCCGCAGGCGAAATAAGAAAACTGCATTTGAAAACAGCAGCCACCCCAGCGCAGCATGGAATCTTCCTTCCCATGCTGCGCCTATTTTTTTCTGCCGCGCACCCTTGTCCATCCGTTCCAAGTATGCTACAATGTCCCTGACGACAAGCTGGACGGAGGGGGATGCTGTGCGCGAATGGCGGCAGGGCGTGCGAAAGCTGCTTCTGCTGCTGTATACGGCATCCCTTCTTACAAGCCTTGGCTGCTTCTTATGGAACGCTTCCGCCCCTGTCCGTGTCCATTCCGCTCCGAAGTGCTATCCGTCAAAAGGCGACGGCTTCACGCTTGCCCCTTTGCCAACACTTCCGCCGGATTCCATTCTGAACACCGGCGACGCTGCCGCATTGGACGCCCTGCCGGGCATCGGTACTGTGCTGTCGGAGCGGATTGTGGCGTACCGGGAGGAACACGGCGCGTTCGTGTATCCGGAGGAGCTGCGGAATGTCAAGGGCATCGGCGAGAAGCGGCTGCAAGCAATTCTCGATGCGCTGGCGAGCGAAAGTGCGGAGGAAAGCGACTGACGGGTACGAAAACAGACCACACCAACACCAAACTACATCATCAGGGAGATGACTCGCATGTACCGCATCCTATTAGTCGAAGACGACGCTGCCTTGGCTGATGCCATCACGCAGGTGCTGACCGCGTGGGGACACGAGGTGCAGAAAGTCCGCGATTTCCGCCATGTGACGGAGGAGTTCGCCGAGTGGAAGCCGCAGATCGTACTGATGGATTTGATGCTCCCCTTCTTCAACGGTCATCACTGGACGCAGGAGCTGCGCCGCATCACCAGCGTGCCAATTGTCTACCTTTCCAGCGCATCGGATAACCTCAACATCGTCATGGCGATGAACATGGGCGGTGACGACTTCATTGCCAAACCCGTTGACCCAGCTGTGCTGGCAGCAAAGGTGAATGCCGTCCTGCGCCGCGCGTATGACATGCCGGCTACGGGCAATATCCTCGCCTGCGGGGATGCCGTGCTGGATTTGGACAGTGCTGCCCTCTCCATCCATGGGCAGAGCATCCCCTTGACACGCAATGAACTGATTATCCTCCGCACACTCATGGAGCAGCGCGGGCGCATCGTCAGCCGCGAAACACTGATGACCCGACTGTGGCAGATGGACGAGTACGTTGAGGAAAACACCCTGACCGTCAATGTCAACCGCCTGCGGAAGAAACTTAGCGCGGCGGGACTGCCGGGCTTCATCGTCACGAAGGTAGGCAGCGGGTATGCCGTGAATCAGGATGGCAGCGTATGATTCGGCGCTATCTGCGGGAACATTTGCCACTGGCGGGGCTGCTGGCGCTGTTCGCGGGCACATTCGCGCTGGTGCTCTCGCTGTATCATCTGCCGACCGAACCGGTCGCGTACGCATCGGCGCTGTGCGCGGTAATGGGGCTGATTGCGCTGATTTGGGGCTTTGTGCGTTATCGCCGGGCGCATCAGGCGCGTGCGCATGTGCTGAATGCGCCGCATCTTCTGCTGGATGAACTGCCATCGCCGCGCACACTGTCTGAAGCGGATGATCAGGCGATTATGCAGCGGCTGCTGCACGACATCCGCGCCGCGCAGTCGGACTTGGCAGCCTATCGGCAGGACAGTACAGACTACTTCACCGCGTGGGTACACCAAATCAAAACGCCGCTATCGGTCATGCGCCTGCAATTGCAGAGCGAGGACACGCCGGAGAACCGCGCCATGCTTGCTGAGCTGTTTCAAATGGAACAGTACGTCACGATGGCGTTAAGCTACGCGCGGTTGGGCAATCCGACGAAAGACCTTGTGCTGACGCGTGTGCCGCTTGACCCGGTCATTCGGCAGGCGATTCGCGACTTTGCGCCCCTGCTCATCCGCAAGAAGCTGCGCCTGCAGTACGAGCCGACCGCCGAAAGCGCCTTGACGGACAGCAAATGGCTGCTGTTCATCCTCCACCAGCTGCTGTCCAACGCCGTCAAGTACACCGAGCGCGGCCGCGTCAGCATCCGCGTGACCAGCGCCCCAGCGATTATCGTGGCGGACACGGGCATCGGCATTGCACCGGAGGATGTGCCGCGCGTGTTCGAGAAGGGCTATACCGGCTACAACGGGCGCGGCGGGCAAAAATCCACCGGATTGGGGCTGTACCTCGTCCATCAGACCGCCGAAATGCTCCATTGCCGTGTGTCGCTGTCCTCCCGCATTGGGGAGGGCACAAGCGTCACCATTGATTTGCATCAGGAGGAATTGGGGAAGGAGTGAGGTGCTTTCATGCCGCTTTTGCCCGCCCTGCGCGCGTTTTTCACCCGCCTTTTGACCGATGTGGATGATGTGCTGTTCCCGCAGCACGTTTTCTGCCTGACCTGCGGCGCATTGTCCCTGCCGAACGCGATTTGTCCGGTCTGCCTCGCTGTTTTGGATGATTTGCGCCTGCCGAGTGATGCGCTTGCGCCGAACGCCGCCGCTGTGTGGGGCTACCACGGCATTGCGCGGCAGCTGGTGCTGATGCTCAAATACAGCGGCATCGCCGAATGCGCGCAGGTACTGGCGGACGGCATGGCATCCGCGTGTCCCTTTGCCCTGCCACCAGACACGGTTGTCACCTCCGTCCCGATGACGAAGAAGCACCTTGACGCGCGCGGCATTGACCACGGTCGACTGCTGGCAGAGGCCTTTGCGCAGCGGCGCAATTTACCCTGTCAGCCTCTGCTGATCCGCACGCGCGAAACCGCAACCCAGCAGGGGCTGAACGCCGCCCAGCGCAGGAAGAACCTGCACGGCGCGTTTGCTGCCGCCGCGCGCATTTCGACCCCAGTTCTGCTGATTGACGACGTGTATACCACCGGTTCGACAACCGAAACATGCGCGGGCGCGCTTCGAGCGGCTGGCGCACCGGAGGTGTTTGTGCTGACAGCGCTGGCAGTGGTTCCGGATGAAGATCATTGAAAATACCCCCCTTCAGCGTGTTCTCCCTGCGATTGCGAGGAGATGCGTTGGAGGGGGCTTTGCTTTGCATTCCGACAATTATCGCACTGTCGTGTCTTCTTTTGGGGATACATCAGCTGTTTACACAGATTGTTTGCAAAAAAGTTGTTGCGTAATCATCTCAATGTCATTTAGGGCTCCCCCTCATAATTGCGCCAAAACCAGCCGTGTGATCTTCGGCGACCCAAAGTTTCGAAAAAAAGCGCAGTTCAAGCGCACTGTTTGCACGCGAAATAAACCTCGTTACGCAACCTTCATTCGATTGCGGGCAAGGTATAAATTCGCAAGTGCAAACAGTGTGCAGCAATGCTGATGCAGTTTTTCCCGTCCTCGGAATCGTGTTTTGCAAAAATGAAAGATTCTCTTTATCACGCAAAACACATGTTCCACTTTGGAACGAACCGAGGATTTCGCATGTTCGATTGCTTTGAGCAGCTCAAACTTTTCGCCGCTTGCTTTCTTCAGCTGCGACGGACGCTTGTTGATTTGATACCGGATAGGATGTCCTTCATTGTTGACAAGAATTGCATCATCCTTCTTTTCTGCACCCAGATACCCGCTGTCACCATAAACATCCTCCTCTGTTCCTTGAAGAAGCTCGACAACCATGTTGCTGTCGTGCACATTGACGGCTGTCGTTTCCACCGTGTGAACCAGTCCGCTGTCCGCATCCACGCCGATGTGCTTCTTGTAGCCGAAGTACCACTGGTTGCCTTTTTTGACGGAACGAGCTTCCGGATCACGCTGCTTTTCTTCGTTGATGCCTACCCCCAGATCGTCGCTAATCAGGCTCATCGTCAATTGCTTCTTCACCTCTTTATTATACCTCTTTCACGACATTTTGGCTGTTCTTTCTTTGTGCGGGATTGCCCTGGATATTTGTAAATCGTCGCTCCCCGTGCGGGAAGCGTGGGTTGAAATTTTCTGTTGTTATGATGAAAATGGGGCGGATGCGCCGGATTTTCGCCGGAAAAACGCACTTGCAGAAGCATCAGGGGCTGCCGGATTCGCCCCTCCCCGCCCCTGAGGCTTCCTTTTCGCCCGTGCGCCGGATTTTCCCCGTTGCATCCGCCGCGCCAAGTTGCGGCAAGAGGTTACATCGTCACGCTTTCGTCACCCGGAACGGCCCGAATTTTCCCGCGCCGCCGTGGTTCTCGCCGTCCAGCGACATCGCAAACAGCGCCATCCGCGCGCCGACCCATGTGTGCCGCGCAGGGCTGAACGGCTCGCCGAAGCGCCGCCAATCCCCCTGATGCTGATACGCAAACGCCGCGCGCGCCGTGTCGTCCCCCGTCGGCTGAAGCACCATCCGCAGGGCAAGCTGCTCCGCTGGCGCGTCGATTTCCTCGCACACCCGCTCCTGATGCGCCTCGCCGTCCGACTGCACGAAAACCAGTCGCATCCCCGCCGCCGTCCGCCGCAGGGCGATGTACGCATACTGCCCGCCGATGAGCCCGAAGCCCGCCTGCTCGCCGATTTGCAGCGCGCGGGCATCCAGTGTCACCTCCGCCGTGAAGGCGGGCGCGGCGATTTTCTGCGTCAGCACATGCGGGCAGTTCCACAAAATCCCGTTCGGCGCGGGCAGGGCGGCAAGCGTCAATCCGCCGTCCACAGCATAGAAATCCGCGCGCCAATTGCCCATAAACTGCCATTGCAGCCCCAGCGAATCCGCAAAATCATCACTGCATTGCAGCGAAAGCGGCGGCTGATGCGTTTGTGACGGCTTGCGCCACGTTTCCACCGGCGTGCCGTACGTTTCGCCCGCCACGGGTTCGCCGATAATCGGCCAGCCGTCCGCCTGCCACGCCATCGGCTGCAGGTGGGTGACGCGCCCGTACAGCCCGCGGCTCTGGAAGTGGATGAACCAGTCGCTGCCATCCGCCGCCGTCACCCACGCGCCCTGATGCGGCCCGTTGACGCGGCTGTTCCCCTGCCGCAGGACGATTCTGTCCTCGTACTCGCCGTCAATCCGCCGACTGCGCAGCACCGTCTGCCAGCCCGTCGCCACGCCGCCCGCTGGAGCAAAGATGTAGTACCAGCCATCCCGCTTGTAGACCTTCGGGCCTTCAATCGTCGGGTGATTTGCCGTGCCGTCGAACAGGAATTTGTCCTCGCCGATGGCGTGCGTGCCGTCCGCGCTCATCGGGAAGATACCGATTCGGCTCTTGAACCCGATGCGGCTGTTCGCGTAGGCGTGGATGACGTACGCCCTACCGTCGTCGTCCCAGAAAGGGCAGGGGTCAATCAGCCCTTTGCCCGCCCGCACGAGCTTCGGCGCGTCCCACTGCCCGCAGGCATCCGCCGCGCGCACCATGTAGATGCCCTCGTCCGGCATCCCGTAATAGATGTAGAAAAATCCATCGTGCCAGCGGATAGCGGGCGCCCACACGCCGCACGCGTGGCGGGGGATTTCGTAGCCCGGTTCGGGGATGTTGGGCAGCGCGTAGTTCACCAGCCGCCAGTTGACCAAATCCGCCGAGGTCAGAATCGGCAGCCCCGGCACATAGTTGAACGAGGATGCCGTCATGTAGTAGGTGTCGCCGACGCGAATCACGTCGGGGTCGGAGTAGTCGCAGCACAGCACGGGATTGCGGTAGCTGCCGTCGCCTTGGTCGGGGAGGTACAGTTCGTCCGTCATTGCGCCTTTCCTCCTGAAGTCGTTCTAAACGAAAAGTTTCCTATTTATATGGATTTTTCCTGTGCGGAAAAGAACCCAAGCCTCCCCTGCAAAGGGAGGTGGCGCATCAGCGCCGGAGGGGTTGTCCCCCGCCGCTCTAACCCCTCAGTCAGATTGCGCTGACAGCTCCCCTTTCAGGTGAGCCTCTGGTTCGTGTCCCTTCACTCCACATACCCCGTCGCCACGCCCTCATACGCGTTCGTTGCCGGATCGGAGGATTTGCGCGCCTGCACCGTCAGGCAAGTGCCCGTGAAGTGCAGCAGCATGTCCACGCCGCAGGGGGCATCGTCGATGATTTGGCAGCGGACGCGCAGCAGATTCC
>ERZ825159.635-NODE-635-length-42636-cov-246.677203_pt1 | contig 42636 bp, 30 predicted proteins | sample MGYA00519932_ERZ825159 | MGnify/ENA primary metagenome ERZ825159 (study PRJEB31778, sample SAMEA3449191) | human gut metagenome | biome: human gut; feature: human-associated habitat; material: faeces | place: United Kingdom | collected 2010/2012 ... | reverse complement strand
CGTACTTCGGGGAGCCCCGACGTCATACGACGTCGGGGCTCCTTTCTTTGTGTGCGCGGGGCACGCCTTGGCCGCGCCCGCCGGTACGCCGTCCGCCTCACCAGCGGCACGCCCACTCTGCCTCACCAGCGGCACGCCGTCCGCCTCACCAGCGGCACGTCCACTCCGCCAGTGCGGCGGCTTTCTAAGGGTGTCGCCGTTGCGTCTCTGTGCTGTCCCAGTCCGTTTCCCCAACCGTCTCATAATCATTAGTTGGGGCTCCACCCTTTGATGTTCAGTCGCTTACGGAATGCTGCTAGTCAAATCTGACTGGCAGCATTTTGCTGTTTCCTGTCTTTCACACGTTTACTGATCACGCCTGAATTAACTTTGTATCCACGTTTACATACACGTTTCCTTACGTGCAGCCTCTCTGTCTTACTATCAACTCTATAGGCTATGTACGCTTGCCGATGTATATAAATTGCATGCAAATTGTTCACTCTTAAATAATTGTATCTATGTTGAAAATCTCTAAGGACGGAGTCTCCGTCATAGCTGTGCTTGACAGGCGCAGAGCAAAGAAATCAGGTGTGTTCCCAGTCAAGATTGAGGTTGTTTACAACCGTATCCAAAAGTACTACCCAACAGGAGTCGATCTCCCTGCCTCAGAGTGGAAACGGATATCCTACTCTAAGCGCATGCCCGATTGCCACGCTGACATCATCGCGAAATTCAATCAGATAAGCGCCGAAGTTGAAGCTTTACTTGAGAAAGGTGCGTTTTCATTTGAGACTTTGGAGGCCAGATTAGGTAAACCCGTTGACAAGACGTTAAACGCAGCGCTCGAGTCAATGATGGACAAATTTCAAGCTGAGGGGAGGATAAACTCCTACTATCGCTGCCGTACGACTCTGAAAAATGTAGAACGGTTCGCCGGTAAGGAAATCTTGTTCAGTAAGTTGTCTGTTTCATGGTTTAACGCTTTCGAGAGTTTCCTCAAGAAAGAGAACAAGGCGATGACCACAATCTGCATCTACATGAAAACCCTCCGTTGTGTTATGAACGATGCCGCGGCCGCTGGCTTGGTCAAGGAATCAATGTTTCCGTTCGGCCGTGGCAAGTACATAATTCCCAAAGGCAGTTCCAGAAGCCTCGCCCTCTCGTACGATCATATTCGTAAAATAGTCGCCTACAAAGGCACCGCGTCCAGGGAGCGCTACCGCGACCTATGGCTCTTCTCCTACCTTTGCAACGGCATCAATTTCCGCGACATGCTATTCCTTAAATATAAGAATATAATAGACGGTGAGATTTGTTTCCTTCGCTCCAAGACAGCTCGTGCCTATGGCGGATCAAAGATTATCCGTGCCGTGATCACTCCTGAGATGATGGACATTCTCCGCCGCTGGGGCAATCCATACGACGGCAATCCCGAAACCCTCCTGTTTGACTATGCCGAAGGTGCCACTGACATGCTTTCCATCTCCAACACCGTCCGTAAAGTCATCAGCATGTGCAACAACGCCTTGAAGAAAATAGCCGAGGAGTTGGGAATACCACCGTTCACAACCTATTCAGCCAGACACAGTTTCGCCACAGTTCTCCTTCGTCAGGGCGTGGATCTCACATTTATCTCGGAATCTCTCGGCCACTCCAGTCTCTTGGTCACCGAGCACTATCTTGGCGGTTCAGACCGTCTGGACAGAATGCGCAACGCCCGTCTCCTGACCAATTTCTGATGAATATGCTCCACCCGGCCACCGAGCCTGTCGAAGCGCCTGGCCCCGTCGAAGCGTCCGGCAGAGGGCGGCAACAACAAGGACACCTCCGGCATGCAAACCGTATGTCAGTCCATAATCCTACTGATTGAATATGTCCGTTCCAGTGGTCTGAGTCAGTGTTTCCCGAGAGAAAACGGGCGTCACTGAGTAATTATTAGAATAACACTAGTTCATCTGGGATGCCGCAAAGCGGCATCCCTTTTTGCGTCATGATGCCAAGTTAAAAACAAAAACCCTCCGCACTCCATACCTCTTGTACGAAGAGTAGTCAATAGGCAGATTACCTTTTCTGACTAAAGGAACACACCTTCTTGCCGCTGAGCCTGCCCTGTCCTGGCCGCTGAGCCTGTCGAAGCGACTCCTTAAGCATAATTGCCGTAACGTCATTGAAGAATTATGATGCTTGTCTCGTAAGCTTCAAAATGATGCGTCCCGATTTGACCGAAATTGAATTTTACTGGTTCGGGGAGAATATTGTATATTTTTGTAAAGCCCTCGATTTGTTCTGGTTCCTCCATTCTCCTGTCATCCTTTGCCGACAGATAACACACCTTTGTTTGGAAACCATCAATGAAGTTGGCGATGGAGTTGGATTTATACAATTGGTTCAATGTGTCGGAAAGCTGTTTTTTCCCGGCTCTTCTTTTATTGGAGATATTTTCGCGGGATAGCTCCTGCACTATGAAGTACACCTTTTCGTCAGACATGTCATATACGAGAAAATCTGCTACTTTTACTCCATCTTTCAGTCTGCTTTTATGTGCGTTCCCATGACCGTCATCAAATGTGAATCGGTGAAGATATTCATCATAGCAGATGAAACGTAGGCAATACGTGACAGTATTGTCCTTCCCGTTTATATAATGAACGGCACCTTCATTGAATGTCTTGATGAAATGTGTGTCGTCATCTCTGGCATCAACAACACTGAACAGATGTTCGTTTGTGTCATTGTACTGTGGTGTTCCCTCGTCTTCTGTGCATAGAGGAGCCTCGTATCTCTGTATCTGATTGATAACACCGGATATCTCTTGCCTTAATAATTGCTCCATCTCTATTCTGTCCCGATTTCTGAATACATGTCTCTGATTGGATCGGACATTGAACGTGTGTCGAAGATTATTCGCCCGTATTTGTCTTTTGTTTTTAATGAGCCAATGTTGCCATCATATACCTCATAAACATCGATCTCCTCAGGGCGTAGGCACGGACCATTTTCTGGCTTTCGGTTGATCAAAACATTCATGTAGTTGACAATGTATGGGCTGTGAGTGGCCATCATCAGCGATATATTATAAGGATGAGTTTTGGCATAGCACCGACTGACAATGAAGTCAATCAATGAGCACTGACTTTCCGGATAGAGACTTAATTCTGGCTCTTCAATAAACAGGTGGACGTTCTTGGCGCTGATCTCACCGATGTTTTTTGCGGTGCTGAAATCCTTGAGCCTGTCATTATCCTGCAAGTATCCGAACAACGACGAGTTCATTGACTTTTGGGCATCGAACTTCCTTGCGTAATATTCAACGATAAGGCTTAGAGGGGAAACTGTCTGCATTCCAGAGGATGCGTTGCGCAGAAGAATAGGATTGGCTGCTCCGTTTGTGTTTTTGATCAAGTATTTGTCGCCTTTGTTGCCTTTTTCGATTTTTAACTCGACATTCAGATATTCAAGTGGCAGTTGCCTTATCTCGTCAGCTGCCAGCAGAAAGTTTTCCAATGTGTCTTGCAGGTAATAGTTGGCGTTCTTTTTTTCGACCTTGTTCTCCAGAAAGTCAGGGATGATTGACCGTTTGTCGGAGATATAACATATCTTTTCCAAACTTAGATTCGTTTCTGGAATGTCAGCCTGGGCGTTTAACCTTCCATTATTATATTCTATCTCATAGTCTCCCCTGCGATATAGGATTTCTGTCCGGGGGGTTAGATATTCGTTTATCTGAGATGTCTTTAATAAGGTGCGCATCTGGATTCCAATACCGGTCTTTTTGATGTTCGCTTGTTTAACGTACGATCTTAGTACGACACGCTTGTATATCCAACGGCACAGGGATAGCACTTTCATGATGGTGCTCTTGCCGCTTCCTGATTCTCCGATCAGTATTGTGAGAGAGGGTATATTGTTGATCTCAATCTCTTCTATAGGGCCGAAATTACGGATTCTAAGATACTCGCTCATGTCTTTTTACTTTTGTCCGCACTGTTTGATGTCGCTTATCGCGGTTTTCGCAAAAATAGTGATTATTATTAGAATATAAAAACTTCCCGTGAATCAGCATGTAAAACGTATGTCGGTGCCTTTCCGGCTGTCATTGAATATCCCTCTGTAAGTGTTTGGAAAGTGGTTCAACCTCCGAAATGAGGTGTTACTCCCAGTAATAAATATGTTTACAAGCCCCCAACGAGGGGTACTCCATAACACAACGACAAATATATGGGTTTAATTTTTCATAAACAAGATTTTTCATAAAGAAATTGCCGAAAAACTGGGAAAAAAGCATTTGTCACTGGGAGTGATAATGACGATGGATTAGATGTCCAATGAGACTAAGGAAGAGCGATGGGTGCTCTTGTATTTTAATTGATGATAGCTATAAACATTTAAGTTCAATCTATACATTTTTATTTTTTTTTGTTATGAACAAAAAGTTGATCAGTTTTTTCCTGCTTGGAGCCACATTGGTTCTGTCTGCGGGTGCTTTCGTGTCCTGTCAGGACTATGGAAGCGACATCAACGACCTTACCGATCGCGTGAGTGCAGTCGAGAAGGTGTCTAAGGAATTGCAGGCCCTCATTCAGAAGGGGTCTGTGATCACTAATGTGGAGTCTAGCGCGAAAGGTGTCAAAGTGACATTGAGCAGCGGCGAGACATTCGAGATTACCAACGGTACCAATGGCGCCGATGGTAAGGATGGTAAAGACGGCTCCGCCGGTAAGGATGGCAAGCCGGGAAGCGTGGTGACAATCGGTTCGGATGGTTACTGGTACATTGATGGTGTCAAGACCGAGTACAAGGCCCAGGGTGAGAAGGGCGAAAAAGGTGACCAAGGTGAGACCGGCCCCCAGGGACCTCAAGGCCCGAAAGGCGAGGATGGCAAGGATGCCACTGGCATCTACTACTATCCTGGCACAGAAGGCGCTGAGAAGGGTTTCTGGGTAAAGGTTACCGTTGTCGGAGACAATGAGACAAAGGAAGTGACCACCTTGAGGTGGGCTCCAAAGGAGGAAGACCGCATTGGAGTTGTTTGGACTGACGGCCAGCTTAAGCTGACTAACGTCAAGGGTTATGATGGTACTCTTACGATTGACCTTAATACCTATCTTAAGGCTCTTGTCTTTAAGCCGGAGATGGTGCTTGACGGTCAGAACGCGATGGAGTACATCTACATCCCTTACGAGCCGATGACCTTGGGTCCTAAGGAGGAAGGTTTGAAGCATGCCCACATGCGTCACACCGCTGCTGGCTGGACCACGGTTGAGAATACCTATTCCGTAGGTGCCACGACAAGTCATGAGGGTCTTGCTTATCTTAACCCTACCTATGACAAGCTTTACAGCCTTGATCCTTCAAACGCGATTGTGCCTGATTACACACAGAGGAATCTCGGGACAGTGTCGCAGGATCCTGATTTCGTGAAGACAAGAGTTGCTTCCGTGCCTAACTATGCGACCAATCCTGCCGCTTCCAAGCCTACAGCAACTTTCCTTGATGTGAAGGACGGCATCATGCATGTCGGCATCACTATGCAAGGTGAAAAGGTAATGACTCAGGAAGAGGCCAGCCCTTATCATGCCTTCGATTTCTATCCTCACGAGAAAGACAACGGCAAGATTACTGACCTCGCCGTCACCGCTCCGTTGGGAGAGGGCAAGGAGACAATCACCTCGACCTGGGCTTCTGTCTATGCCTCTCAGATGGTGTTCGAGAGCCTTGCCTACACCACTTTTGCCAAGCAGTACACCTACATTGACCCTGAGCATGAGTACTCTTCCTGGAAGTGGGACGCCACCAAGAAGAAATTCGTACAGAACATAAGTGAGCCGGGCAAGCTTCTTGGCTATGGTGATGATCCTCACAAGGCTCCGGTGGAAGGCGGTATGCATCTTTATCATAGTGTTCACGAGGCCGCTCAGATGGTGGCCACTCTTGAACTTCAGTACGACAGCGAGGTGGGTATCAACCTTAACAAACTCGTTGAAGCTGATGTCATCTTCAACTCCTGCCGCTCTTGGAATGACCGCAAGATCAAGACTCGCACCGAGGCTCAGCTTAAGGATCTTGGAATGAAGTTCAATTTCGTTCAGGTTCCTTACTCTGTTGGTGAGAATGGAACGGAACAGACCCAGAACCACAGCCTTCTTAAGAATAGGGCTGACGGCACTTACATCGTTGCCTGTGGTGTCAAGTCAAACAGCGACACCGATCCTCTTGCCTGCGAGCCGGATGAGACCAAGGTAGGCAAGAACGCTCCGAAGTCGATCGTCGGCAGAACTCCGCTTATCCGCGTAGAACTTAAGGACACTGTCAACAACAAGATTGTCGAGGAAGGTTACATCAAGTTCATCATAGTTGAGCCTGAGAGACCTATCATCACCAAGGTATTCGACCTGGGCTACTTCTACTACAAGTGTACAGAGCAGTTCCAGCCAACCACTTGGCACGCCATAGAGCAGAAAGTCCTTGACGAAGCTGTTGACATGGGTAAGGAGACTTTCAATGTTCTCTATGAGGCTGTGAAGTACCCGCACGTGATTGATCTGTCTGACATCGATTTGCCGATTGACCCTAATGATCCTATCTTTGAGTTCGCTCAGTGGGTTCCAACAGGTAAAGTCGACATTTATGGTCAGCCAATATTCAAGCTTGCTGACAAGAAGATTGGTCATATCTTTGAGTACAAGGAGCCTGATTCCGAGACAACCAACATGTTTGGTATTTACCTCGGTCGCGAAGACTTCGTGAACTGTGTGAACGACAAGACATATCCTGTTGTTGAGGAGGTAAGGTACATTAAGTTCATCCCAAGGAAGGGTCTGGGCAACACCAACTTCAACCGTGAGCCAGTCTATCTCCCGGTAAAGATTACATTCGCTTATCCTAAGGGTGTGATGGCCAACAAGATACCTAAGTACTGGTATGCTGACAACAGTTTCAACCCTGCCAATGATGTCCTTGACAAGGATAAGCTTAAAAACATCCACGGTAACGTCGAGGCTCCTGGCAACGAGGCTGACCTTAAGGTAGGTGCTGCTGACTTCGAGGTTTATCTTGACGAGCGTTTCGCTAAGACCACAACTGGTCATACTCATAGCTCTCAGTGGACTGCTGATGCTTGGAAGCCTGGATACTTCTGCTTCTATGACGAGACTAACACTTGCAACGACAAGCCTGAGAACGCTCCTTCATTCAGCATTGATCCTGAAGCGTTCAGCCCGGCTCAGACTTGGAACATTAAGAAGAACTTCCCTTCATTCGTTCAGGAAGATCTTGTTTACCTCTACTACTTCACTCTTGGTAACGTCAAGACTGTAAAGGGTGTGAGCGGCAAAGAGTATAAGCTTTCTGTTGACAATGCTGTTGCCAACTCTCCAGTGATGCTTTACACTGATCCTGCGAAGTATGAGTACAAGAACACGGTTCTGTATGCTAATGGAACGAAGATCGCTGAGATTAAGTACCAGTACAACGCCACTGAGTATGGTGCTTCCGCTACTCGTGAGCACGAGGCCAAACTCGTGGTTCTGAACAACGAGGTCACCAAGGATCTCATCAACATCCCTGAAGGAAAGGCAAGTCTTGCCACCGCTGATTCTGAGGCTGTTGTCAAGTTCTTCGAGGACACCTTCGATGTTGAACTTGGTGTGGCTGTCTTCAATGAGGAGTGTGGCGCTTACCTGCCGCTTGCTGACAACACATTCAAGGCTGAGCTCCTGAAGCCTGTTTATGTTGAGCCACTTGGACCTATCACTTTCACTGACGCTCTTGACAATGGTGGAAACAAGGTCGCTCTTTATGACCTCGTTAAGTTCTATGACTGGAGAGCCGCTGCCGGTGACAAGGGTGCTTATGTATTCTCATCTCATACACCTGTCGATCTCTACAAGTACTATGTAGTTGACCTTATTACTGTTAACCCTGAGGAGATTATGACTGACCTTTCCGGTGAGTTCAAGACTCTGAAGGAGTACAGCAACGGTGTTGAGTTCCAGGTATACGACAGCAAGAACAATCGTCTCGACGATGGTAAGGTTGTTGACCCTGCACATAAGTGTACACCTGGTAAGGCCAAGGCTAACTATGATTACCTCTGGTACTCTAACAACACCGCAACTGTTGTTAACTTCAACATCAAGGTTCCTGTAAGAATCCACCATAAGTGGAGCCAGAACGACCTGATCGTTTGGGTTGAGGGTACTGTTAACAGAACTGTAGGCAACTAATCGCTGATTTCTGATTAATCTATAATAAATTTCCCCGGTTTGCGAAAACGAGCCGGGGATTTTTTTCTTAGAAGACCGTGACTTCCATACTAATAAACACTCCATAAGAGCAGATGACGAGAAAATTTATGTTGATCTGGCTATTCACGCTTGTCTTTGCGACTGTCGCATCCGGAACCGACCGTAAGGATGACCGGCATCTTGTTCGTTCCATCAATTCTGTTTCCGCTGGCTTCACTCCCGAATGGAATGTGCGGATTTTGGGAGGAGGTGCCTATTCGTTGGGCGAGGCCGATTTCGCCGATCTACTCACTCCTGCGGCTCAGTTGTCTGTCGGATGCAGGTTCGACCAGATGTTAGGAGCGAGAATCTCTTTCAGCGGCTGGCAGGCCAAAGGCAGGTACAACTATCCTTACCTTGATTATCAATGGAATTATGTGCTTTCGAGTGCTGAGATCGTCTTTGATCTGATGTCGTTGTTTGGAGGCTGGCATCGAGATCGCCTACTGAGTGTCAATCTGTTCGCTGGCGGTGGCGCCGCGGCTGGTTTCAGGAACATCGAGGCCGCCCGTATGCTCAGGAATAACGAGACTTTCTATGGCTTCGAGAAGCTGTGGACCGGTACTAAGATTTTCTGGGGTGCCCGTGGTGGCCTTGAATTTGATCTGCGTCTTTCGCACTGTCTCTCACTCTGTCTTGAGACAAACGTGATAATGTTCCCTGATGAATTCAACTCTAAGGTAGGTAAGGATGACCCTTTCGACTGGCAATTCAACTGTCTTGTGGGATTTAAATTCAGTTTTGGCCGATAAGGCAGCGCCTGCCGAACCATTCTATTAATATTATTTCAATTATTCTTTAATTATATGAGAAATTATTTCAAGTCGGGCTTCCGCTTCGTCACCGCCGCATTCATTACTTTGTCGGCGTTGGTGTCGTGTACCGACTATCAGGACGAGATCAACAATCTCGGCAAACTCTATGAAGACCACGAGCAGCGCCTTAAGAACCTCGAGACGTTGACTGATGATTTTAGTTCGCAACTTAAGAGTCTGGCTGCCCTTGTCAATGCTATGGAGGGAGGAGACTACATCAAGTCTGTTGTCCCTGTTGAGAATGGCTACACAATCTATTTCAACAAACAGTCTCCGGTCACCATCACCAATGGTAAGAATGGCAGTGATGGCGCTGACGGGAAAACGCCTGATGTCTCGATCAGGAAGGACGCTGATGGATTTTACTATTGGACTTTGAACGGAGAGTGGATCTTGTCCGGTGGTCAGAAAGTCCGAGCCAATGGTGTTGACGGAGAGAAGGGCGACAAGGGCGATAAGGGTGACCAGGGGGATAAAGGTGATAAGGGCGACAAAGGTGATTCCGGGACTGTCGGTGCCGTCCCTTTGCTGCGTATTAATGCGTCCACCAATGAGTGGGAGGTCTCTGCTGACGGAGGAAAGACTTGGACCACCACCGGAACCAAAGCGACTGGCCCGAAAGGTGACCCTGGGGAGAAGGGTGACAAGGGCGATAAAGGCGATGGAGCCAGCGGTCTGTTCGCTGACGTAAAACTCTCCGAAGACGGGAAAACCTTGATTCTGACAATGACGGATGGCACCGTCTATAATATTCCTATCGCTCAGAAGGAAGATGAGCCGGTTGAGCCGGAGGAGAAATACATCTGGGTAGGAGGCAACACGATTGACTCCAACAACGCTTCCAGCGTCGGAGGAACCTGGCTCAAGAAGGGAAAGGTTTCGTACGATTTTGAGACCAAGATTCTCACACTCGAAAATGTGGAGATAGAGACCACTCTCAACAATGTCGGCATCAAGTCGGAGGTGTCCGGGTTAACAATCAATGTGATAGGTAATTGCTCGATCAAGTCTTACGCTACTGCTGTCAGTGCCTTCGCTCCAATGACGATAACCGGTGCGGGTGTCCTTAAGCTCGAGGGTTCTTCGGCTGGTATAATGATGCAGACCGGATCTTCAGTCACCATTTCCGACGTGGATGTCAGGGTGAAGGGTGCCTGGGGAATCACCAGCCGTCAGGGTCTTGACGGCTATCTTAAGGTCGAGGGAACGAAGACTTATCTTTCGGCGGAAGGAACTTCCGGTTCGATCGCCGATATTGGTGGCCTTGGACTTGACGGGTGCAAGATCACCGTGCCTGAGAGCGCTGTCTTTGACTCTTTCTCCGGCTCAGTAGTCGTTGGCGAGGATGTAGTGAAGACTCTTGTGGAGATCAAGAGTGTGTACGACCTCTCCATCGGAGGAGAGAAAGTCTCCGCTGACAACGCCGCAAGCATCACCGGTCCGTGGCTGAAGGGTGGCAGCGTCTCCTATGAGGTCGCTTCCAACAGCCTTGTCCTGACCAACACGGAGATTGTCTCTTCGTCGGCCGGAATCGTGTCCTCCATCGAGAATCTCAAAATCCGTGTGAACGGGAAATGCTCCATCAACTCGTCCGGATCAGCCATTCAGTCTGCCGGTTCTTTGAATATTCTCGGAGCGGGAGATCTGAATCTGACCAGCGCTTCCGGCAGCGGTGTCGCGCTTACTGAGAATACATCCAGACTCACGGTTCGCGGCGGCAAGGTGAACGCGTCCGGCGTTTATGGCGTCTCCGGTGTGGCTGATGGCTTGACCTATCTGACTGTCACGGGTTCCGAGACCGAGGTGACGGCGAGAGGAAGCTCCGGCTCAGTGGTGAATATAGATGCCCTTGACCTCGACGGCCTTGTCATCTCTACCCCGGAAGGAGCCAAGTTCGATGCCGCTAACAGAGGCATAGTCAAGGATGGCGAGATTGTCACATCGAAGGTTGTGATCGGGAAGAAAACCACTTATGACCTTTGGATCGGTGGTGTCAGGGTGACTGCCGAGAACGCCTTCAGCATAACCGGATCTTGGTTAGGAGGTGGCTCGATCACCTACAGCGCCGCCAGCAATCTACTGACTTTGAACAGTGTGACAATCAGCCTGACGGATGATTCCACGATTGGTATTGACTCCCGTATCGATGGACTGAAGATCTATCTTAGCGGCACGTCTTCCGTGACCTCGAAGGCGCAGACGATGTCCGTGTCCGGCTCTGTCTCCCTGATCGGAGGAGGAACTCTGAATCTGGAAAGCGAGGGTTGCGGCGTCTCCTTGGCCGCCAATGGCGCGATGTTCAATGTCGCCAAGGCCACAGTCAATGTCAAAGGCAAATGGGGCATTGTCGGCGGAAAGGCCTACAATGCCTACTTGGAACTCTCCGATGCCGCGGGAGAACTGTCGGCTGAGGGGGCCGAAGGCTCGATTGTGGATATTGGAGGACTTGCATTGGCTGATGGATGCGCCATCACTATCCCTGACGGGGCTGTTTTCGACACCGCCAGGAAAGCTGTCGTGACAAGTGAGGGTGAGGTCGTCAAGGCCAAAGTGAGAATCGGCAAGAAGTAGAAGCCGGACTCTGTGACTGGTCAAGCCATTTCGCCAAGGCTCTTTATGGGGCCGGTGAAGTGGCTTCTCCTTTTTCCTCTGCCTCCAAGACCTCCCCTCTGACCCTGAGGATGATCTGGTTTGGACTCGAGGAAACGTACACGGCGATGGACTTGTCGAAGTGGCCAGATCCTATCTGATTGGAGAACAGTACCTTTATCTCGCCGTTCTCTCCCGGTTTTGTCGGTTTTCCCGACCATTCCACCTGCGTGCAGCCGCACGATACGATCACCTTTTGTATGACAATCGCCACGTTGGTGTTGTTTCTGTACTTGAATATGCAGGTCTGTGATCCACCGCTCTCGGCGAACTTTCCGAAGTCGTGCACCTTGTTCTCGAAAGTCAGCGTTTTGTCCACCACCACACTTTGACCTTGCGCTGTCGCGGTTGGATTGATTCCAACCGGCCGCGTTTGTGCCGCCAGCAGCAGAACTCCAGACAGAAGATATTCAATAACAGTTGTTGCTCTCATCTTTTAAGGTTATTTGCCCGGTCTCTTTCCGGCTATAGCTTCCTTTGATCGCCGCTGAGACTGCCGATGCGGTTGTGTCATTGGGGCACAGAAACTGACGTTCCACCGCCAAATACGTATGCAAAACGTATGTCGGCGGCAAAACCCTACCTATTAATATGTCTGTTCGGAATGCCTGCACAAGTGCATCTGGAAGAAAAAGCGGTGTCACTCGTAGTAATAAATGGATTCCACCCTCTTTTTTCTCATTTTCTGACTAAAAAATCTTGCTTATGAAAAATTAAACTCATATATTTGTCGTTGTGTTATTATGTGCCTACGAATGGGCACCTAAAAACATATTTATTACTACGAGTAACATGTTTAACTTTTTTATTAACTAATTATCCTTTATGAAACAATTTTTCAGATTGGTTTCGATGTTGGCCATTGCTGGGCTGACATTTGCGTACACCAGCTGTACTGATTATTCAGAGGATATCGACAAGACCAACAATCGCGTCGATAATCTGGAGACCAAGTTGGCTGATGTAGAGAAACAGGTAGCGTCTAACAAGACCGCTATTGAGGATCTTCAGAAGGCTAAGGCTGAGGCTGAGGCAGCCATCAAGGCCCTTCAGGAGACCGTTGCCACACTTGAGACTAAGGAGGATCACAAGAAGGACATTGATGCTCTTCAGTCTACTATCGATGGCCTTAAGAAAGACGTCCAGGCTATTGACACCAGAGTCAAGGCAATCGAGGACAAACTTCCTTCTTACGCCACTCTTGAGTATGTTAACGCCACATTTGCTACCAAGAAAGAGATGGCTGCCGCTAACGAGGAGATCGGTAAACTCGACGCTCGCCTTAAGATCGCTGAAGGTCAGCTTAAGACTCTCTCTGACAAGTATGATTCAGACCTTAAGATCTCTGAGATCATCACCAAGATCGACACCGCTCAGAAGGCTGCCGAGGCTGCCCAGAAGACCGCTTCCGAGGCTCTTGGTAAGGTTGACGCTCTTGTAGAGGCTCTTGGTGTCTATGCTACCAAGGGTGCTCTTGAGGCTAAGATCACGGCTCTTGAGAAGGCTGACAAAGATGCCGCCGCCGAGATTGAGAATCTTAAGAAGACAAAACTTAACATCTCTGACTTTGACAAGTACTTCGATGAGGCTATCGAGAAGGCTTGCAAGGAAGGCGGTGAGGTTTACGAGACCGTTTACAAGCCACTTGAGCAGAAGATCTCTGATGTTGACGCAAGGCTCACTACTGTAGCCAACGCTCTCAACGCCAGAATCAGCAAGCTTTGGGGTGTGTTCAACACTGAACTGAGAAGCCTTGTCTTCGTTCCTGGTCTTTATGTTGATGGTATCGAGGCTGTTGAGTATTGCTATGGTGACTTTGGTGCCGTTAAGTTTGTAGAGAATGAGTATGAGGGTACAACTGACGCTCAGAAGCCATTCGTTCTTGGTGGCGCTTGGGACTATGCGAATGAGAAGGCTGTTCGCGTGAACCCGGCTGTGCCTGTAGAGTATGAGATGAACCCTTCAAGCGCTGTTGTCACCGCTGACAACGCTCTTAAGGTTGTCGTTAGGGAGGCTGAGTCTGTTTCAACCAGATCCGCTGCCGATCTCTATGAGGCTACTCTGGCAGAGACCAAGAATGGCAACTTGTTTGTCAACCTTACATCAAACAAGGTCGCAGACGAGAGCAAGCCGGATATTAAGAATGAGAAGGAAAATATCACCATTTTCGCCCTTCAGGCCAATGTGAAGATTTCCGCTGGTGAGGACACAACTGTAACTTCAGATTATGCCCGCATCTATGAGTCCAGATTGATGATTGACGCTATCTCTTATAATAGTGTAGATTATGGAACAAAGGCGAATGCTTGCGAATATGGGCTTCCAACAAACCATCTGTTCACTACCGCTCCTGATGCTGTCGCAAACAAAGCTGAACTGAAAGTTGATTACAAAGGTTCTCTTGATATTAAGAAACTTCTTGAGACCCACTACTTTATCTACTCTATCACCTCAAAGAATACTCACGAGGATCACGTTTATGAGACTGACTATCCTGAGAATGACTACGGCCTTTCTTATAAGTTCTCTCTCGTAGATTACTATGTTGATGGTGATGAGGCTTCTGAGAGCAGCTTCGCTGCTATTGATGAGAACACCGGTGTCATCACTCCTGGTGTTAATGGTGAGGTTACCCCTTCTGCCATCGACAGGCAGCCATTGGTTCGTGTGACTGTTGTTACCAAGGCTGGCGATGTTGTCGCTGTTGGTTACATCAAGGTTCAGATCGCTCCTAAGGATTACATCAAGTCTGACGGATTTAACTGGACTGTTGCCGCTAACGATTGCGAGAACTCTACTGTTGAGACCAAGGCTGACGAAATGACCAAGATCTATGTCACTGTTGACGCTGACGAGGTTGCCTTCGACAAGGTTTACGCTCTCCAGACAGAGGAGTCTAAGGCTGTTCAGTACAGCTTCGCTGACACCAAGTTCACAGAGGCTGCCGAGGCGATCGGTGTTGTTACCGAAAAGGTATCCAACGATGGAGTATCTACTCTTGAGTGGGTTCTCACTCCTGCCGACAAGTCCGCCATCTACAAGAAGGAAGGCCATACCGCTACAATTTGGGTAAGATACGTCTTCATCAGACACAATGGCGAGGAAGTTGAGGATGAGTTCGAGGGTGTTTACGTTCCTCTTAAGGTTACCGTCACCAAGAACGCTGCCGGTACTGTTGGTGTCAAGCTTGCCAACTATTGGTTCGACAATCAGACCAAGGCTATCCTTAACGTTAAAGTTCCTAATATGGAACCAGGTAAGCCAGTTCCTTCTACTTGGGTAACTCCTATCAATCAGGTATGGGAAGGCAACAATCCTAAATTCACTGTAGCTGGTAAGATTGTAACAAATCCTGTTTACAAGTATTACTTCGCTCCTGTTCAGCCTAAGGTAGGAAATGTTCAGTTGACAGTTGACTCTAAGGAGGTAGTTGATCTCTATGATGGCAAAGTCACAATTACTGATAATGCTCAGCTTTCTGTGAATGAGGTTGCGCTTTCAGCTGATTATGAGGCAGGTGTTTACACTAACACTGAACTTAAGGCTAATGGTGTTGTAATCGCTACGATTAATCAGGAGACCGGTGAGGTTACTTATGAGAACAACGAGACAGCTAAGGCACTTCTTAACTACTCTCCATCTGTTCCTAAGTCAGCGGCTGAACTCTATGCTAACATAGGCGTTGTTCTTAAGGCTGCTGATGGCGATTGCAACCTCGTAGCTGCTGTCGCCGGTGGCGTTAACCCTTACTACTTCCTCAGACCTCTGAATATGCCTGAGATCACTGGCAAGGTATATCGTGACGGTGTTGATGCCTACAAGCCGGAGGCTAACCTCAGCATCTTCGATGTATTCGAGTTCAAGGATTGGAGAGGTGATAATGGTCAGTTCGTAACTCCTGACTACAGCAATCTCTGGTACTTCAAGTATTACAATGTCAATAACTTCAAGGTTGATGAGGCTGGTATCACAACGACCCTTAACGGTGGTGTTCTCGGTGAGACCCTCCTTTCTTCCAAGACTAATGACATTCATATTTGGCATTGCACTGGTGATATTACCAACCCAACGAGGGTTCCTGCTGCGACAGGTCTTGACATCACCTACAGCTCAGAGACAATGCCTAACTGGGGTGAACCTCAGTACAACGGTCTGAAGAAGAAGTTCGGTTACCTCCGTTATGTAAACAACGGTAACAATGTTGACTCTGCCTTTATGCTCCGTATCCCTGTACAGGTTACTTACGAGTGGGGTGTTATCTCTACCTATGTTGACGTGACTGTTGAGCCTACTCTCTAGTAAGATCTTAACATAGAATAATTAGGTGCGCATCGTTCTGCGGTGCGCACCTTTTTAATGACTTACGTATGATGAAAATCGAATCATTCGCTTGTTATTCCGTCGCCTTGATCTTGGCGCTTTCCCTTTTGGCTTCCTGCTCAGGTAAGAAACCGAAGGCAGAGCCTACTCGTCAGGAGATTTTCCTGTCCGAACTTACGGCCGCTGACACAACCGAGGTACTTACAAGAGCCCAATCGGTGATTGACAAGATAATCGCCGGTGATGTAAACGGCGCTCTTGATGGTTTGGGGCAGGTCGAGAATGACACCTTGTTCCAGATTAGCTCAGAGAAGATTGTCTCCGCGTCCAACCAGTTCAAGAAGATGAATCTAAGGCAGGCTAAGCTTGAGAGCTACACCTTCACGGATCCAGATCACAATGTCGTCAAGTTCCGTGTCTCCTTCGGCCATTCCGAGGATGAGTCCAAGCTCCTTTCCACCGCCTTCGCCATCAATGCCCTCAAAATCGAAGGCAACTGGTACCTCACTTTGATGCAGTAATTTCATCTCTTAAAAACAACCTCTGTAGCCGTATTATGGCTCGGAAGCATAATGAATATGACCGGAAAGCCCACTGTCGCCTCCCGGTCATTTTTCGTAATCTTAGCGAATCGCTCTGCTCCATTCTTATTGAATATCTCTCTATCTGGGCCGAGATCTCTGCTATGAGATTGATGGCTTTTGAGGAGACTGTAAAAGGTGGTGTGTACATTTATCCCCGTGTTATTCCGTCATTTATTCCGTCATTTATTCCGTCATTTATTCCGTCGTTTATTCCGTCTAAACTGCCGGACGTTGTGGAGACTCTATTCCGTCACGGTGCCTTTGATCCGAAGGAGTATCGGTCGCTTCCCGGTTGAGGTATAGACAGACACGCCTTTGTCAAAGTGATGCGGCGTGCCTTCGTTATTATATTTCACCTTGATCTCGCCTTCCTCTCCAGGCTTGATCGGTTTTCTTGGCCATTCGACCTTGGTGCAGTTGCAGAAGACTTTCACGTCGTAGATCAGTATGGTCGTGTCAGTCTGGTTCTTGTACTTGAACGAGCATTCCTGGACCCCGTCTTCGTTCGTTATCTCGCCGAAGTCGTGCACTGTCCTCTCAAACGTCAGTGACCTGCTCTTTTTCTCACCTTGGGTTTGCGCCAAGCAGTTGCCAGACACCCCCATCGTCATAATGATGGCGGCAACGCTCGCCAGCCCTCTTCTCATAACCGCTAAAAACCTATTCCCTGTATTCATATTCAATTCGAACTCTTTCTTATTCTTTATTGATGGTTCCCGCCTTCCTGCCACTTTGGGGAAGTCCTCTCCACCATATCTTTTAATATAATATAGGTATAATTGTTCCCTCCGCTCGCTGAGCCTGCCTATTCCGAATGCTGTTCCTTACCTTACGGTCGCTGAGCTTGCCGAAGCGTCCGCCCCAATTATATCTCCAACCCCAAAGATAATGAATATTTGCGTCAATCCCGTATGCCAGTGTTGCCATTATCAATTATGACTGCATTATTTTACACAGAAAAAGAACTACTACTTCTTTTTCTGTGCAAATATCAGTATATTTGTAAAAAGAATAATTATGTTTAGTCTCCCGTTGAAGCGGTTTGCCGGTATTCCAATAACCAGTGCGGATATTAGGTCGTCTTTCCCTGATCTATCCTCGCCGGAGAAGAAAGTCCTTTCTATGGAAAAGTCGGGCGAACTTATACGGTTGAAAAGAAATTTGTACATTGTCAATCCGGACTTGTTTGACCGCGGTACAGATCCCAGGCTCTGCGCCAACCATATTTATGGTCCGTCTTATGTCTCCCTTCAGTGGGCGCTTCGCTATTTCGGGATGATTCCGGAACAGGTTTTTGTTATGACAAGTGTGACAACAAAACGCTCACACTCGTTCCAGACTCCGATAGGTACCTTCAGTTATGTGCAGGTTCCGGCAGTGTATTTCCCGATAGGTGTCGAGAGTATGGATGCTGATGGTGTGAGTTTCTTGATGGCTGGTAGGGAGAAGGCTCTTTGTGATACGATCCTTTATGACAATTATGTGCCACAACGTTCAGTCAAGGCTTTGACAGTGTACCTTGAGGATGATTTGCGCATAGATATGGAACTGTTGCGTGATTTTAATGTTGAGGTGATCGAGGAATGTGCCAGGGTGGGACGTAAGACACGGATTTTGTCTAACCTTATTAAAATAATAAATAGTTTATGACGATATTTGAATCAATGCTGGCCGCATATCAAGGCGGCAATTCCATAGCTACACCAAACGCAGAGCAAGAGGTCTGTCAGAAAATCGTTCTTGCCGGACTGCATAGAGGAGGGTTCTTTGACCACGCGGCTTTCTATGGAGGTACTTGTCTAAGGCTTTTCCACGGTCTGCCAAGATTCTCCGAAGATATGGACTTTTCTCTTACGGAAAAGAGAGATGATGTTCATCTTGAGAATTATTTCCAAGCGATAAAGGAGGAATTCAAACTTACTGGCTTTGATGTAGAGATCACGAAAAAAGAGAAGAAATCGTTTGGCAGGGTTGAATCTGCTTTCTTAAAAGAGAACACAGAGACTTACGACATCAGATTCCGGACGAAAAGAATGATTAAGGTCAAAATAGAGCTTGATACCGATCCACCGCTTCTTTTTGACACCGAACCGAAACTCCTGCTGAAGCCTCATTCTTTTATGACTCGTTGCTTTGTACTTCCTGACCTATATGCCGGTAAAATGCACGCGTTGGTTTATCGTGCGTGGCAGCGTCGCGTCAAAGGGAGAGACTGGTTTGACTTTGAGTGGTATGTCAGGAACGATGTCTCGCTTGACTTCAGGCATCTTCAAGAAAGAATCAAAGAGTTCAGCGGTGAGGATGTAAGCCGCGAAGGCTTTATTGAACGGCTGCGTCATAGGCTTGCCACAGCGGACATTGAGAATGTCAAGCAGGACGTGTTCCCTTACATCGCTCAAAGCCAGAGACGGGAACTTGATATTTGGTCCAATGAGTATTTCCTGAATCTTGCCGATAGGATCAAATTCCTGTGATCCTTCTCTGGTCGTTCAGACCTTCCCAGTCGCTAGGCCTGCCGCTTTGGGCTGCCTATGACCTCTCCGGTCGCTGAGTTTGTCGAAGCGTCCCGCACGATCGCGTATCCGAGCCAAAAGATGATGAATATTTTCGTCAATCCAGTATGCAAAACGTATGTCAGGAGGCTTGGCTGATTTCTGAATATGTTCGTTCGAGATGCCTGTAAGAGAGTTCCCGGAAGAAAAAGCGGTGTCACTCTTAGTAATAAATATGTTTTGAGCCCCCACCGAGGGGACAACCCATAACACAACGACAAATATATGAGTTTAATTTTTCATAAGCAAGATTTTTTGGTCAGAAAATGAGAAAAAGATGGCTAAAAAACATTTGTTCCTAAGAGGAACAATTATACGTTTTATTTATTTATCAATTTGTTTTTTAGCTATGAACAAAAAGTTTAAGAACTTGTTTCTTGCGGGGGCTATCGTATTAGGCCTCGCGGGAGTAGCCGTATCTTGTACGGACTACGATGGCGACATTAACGACTTGACGGAACGGGTGAAGAAGCTGGAGAGCACTGTCAGTGATCTCCAGACTGCGATCAACAACGGTGCCGTCATCACGGATGTGACGCCTATCACTAACGGAGTCAAGGTGACTCTGAGCAATGGTAAGTCTTTCGACGTTACCAATGGTAAAGATGGCAATGACGGCAAGGACGGCGCTCCTGGCAAGGACGGTTCTGTTGTTACCATCGGTGCCAATGGCAACTGGTTCATTGACGGTAATGACACCGGATTCGCCTCAAAGGGTGACAAGGGTGACAAGGGTGACAAGGGTGATCCTGGTAAGGACGGCAACGACGGCGCACCTGGCGCTCCTGGCAAGGACGGCGTTGACGGCAAGGATGCCCTTCAGATCTGGTATCAGCCTTGCACCGACAAGAATGACGCCAACTACGGCAAGTGGGTTAAGTACACCTATGATCCTGCCTCCAAGGAGACAACTTCTGAGGTCACGAACATCGATGTGTTCCCTGAGGGAACCATAACGGCTGTTTATGACGAGGAGAGCGGCAAGATTACCTTCCACAATGTCGAGGGAGCGAAGGATGGCGTGGTTGAGATCAGTCTTCTTACAACCGTCAAGAGCCTTGCTCTTATTCCAGAGGCTCTGATGGAGGGTCTTGGCTACATCGAGTTCCCTTATGGTATCATCATTCCGGACGAAGAGAATGATACAGTTGTCTTCTACTCTTCTGGCGTAGCCAATGTGACTTACAGGCTCAATCCTGAGAACGCTGATGTTAACGCAAATGAATGGGCTTTCATCAACAGAAAGGTAAAGACCATCCAAATGAGAAGCGCTTCTGACAAGAAGGATCTTGTCTCTATCGTAAGCGAGAATCAGAAGCCTGTCGTTAAGGGTGGAGAGGCTACTTTCTCTATCAAACTCAATGATTTCCACTTCCCTATTCAGACATGGTTTGGACCTGGTGCTGATAATCCAGAGGATCTCAAGAACGACATCATCGCTCTTCAGACCTACGCTAATGGTGAGACCATCACTTCCGACTATGCCTATGTAGGCATCGCTGGCCTCTATGCTCATTATGGTCTTATCCATAAGGATTTCACAAAAAATGATGTTAGCCCGATTGACAAGACAATTAGACCGTATCGCTCTGAGCCTATCGCAATCAACAATCCTGCTGACGATGAACTCTACGCTCCAGAACTTCCTACTCCGGAGCTTCTCTACACTGAGACTCTTGATCTTAAAGACTACGTAACGCTTCTTGCTGATGGTTATAATGTTAAAGACGCACTTGCTGAAGAGATCGGTGTTGATGTTGACTACAAGTTTGAGCTCGTTAACGAGAAGGGTGAGGTCAACAAGCCTTTCCTCGGAGAAGATAAACGTACTGATCAGAATCAGTTCGTTGTTATCGAAGGCAGCAAGATCAGGGTTAACGATAAGTTCCTTAATGAGTCAACCCGTCCTGCTGTCAACAGAACCCCTCAGGTAAAGGTTACCGCCACCACCAAGCTCGGTGACAAGGAGTACACTCTTGCTACTTGCTACATCATGATCAGAATCGTCGAGGAGAAGGTTGAACCTGAAGTTCCTGTTGTTTACTACAAGACCTTCACAGATCACTTCGTTAAGTTCTGTGGCGATAATGTCATCAAGTTCACTACTCCTATGACTGCATGCCCTGACTACACTGATGACAAGCTTGAAGTTACTTGGAAAGAGGTTAACCAGACTGTCCTTGGTGGATTGGGTCTCTCTTACGAGGCATTCCTTCAGGATTACGACACGGATAACCTCTATGTCCTCGACATCAAGAAGAGTGCTGATGGTCAGCTTGACACCACTTACGTTCCTGTAAAGCAGTACACATTCCCTGAAGGCATCACATTCTTTGTTGAGGCTCCGGAAGAGTGGAATACTTCTACTAACGTAATCTCTCTCTTGGTTGATAAGAACGCTAAGATCCCTTCAGATAAGACAACGATCGAGTTCGCTTATAAGGCTAAGAAGAACAGCAAGAAGACCCCTAATGTTGGCTTCAAGTTCGCTTACGAGATCTCTGCGAAGACTCCTACGACGCACGAGCATGAGTTCGTAACTCCTCTCAAGCTTATCCTCAACCCTGATTACCTCCTTGGTAAGATGAATGTGCCTGTAGAAGCTAAGCCTGTTTCCAAGTACATCCCGTCAACTGAGAACTACGATGTTTACGCTGGCGTTCGTGTCAAGGGTAAGGCTGATGCCAACAAGAACTTCACTTACTCTTCATCTCTCATCGAGCACTTCGAGGAGTACGGTAAGAACATCAACATCGCTGACGATGCCACAATCTCCTTCGAGATTATGAACAGCACGGCTGATTGGAAGGTTAACTATCCAAAGGATGCTTACAAGTTCATCACCAAAGATGGAAACGTTGATAAGGTAGTCTTCACAGCTGCTGAGTTCAAGGCTATCATTGCAGCTCCTGCGACATCACCTGACATCAAGTTCATGAACAACATTCTTACCGAGGACACCGCTGTTCTCGTGAAGGTTACTGAGACATGTACTACCGAAGCTGATGTGATCACTCCTGCCAAGGAGAAGGTTGGTTACTACTATGTTGTCTTCCAGACTCCTTTCAAGGTCATCACAACTAATAAGGACATTGAACTTGGTACATTCAAGAATGAGAAGGACGTGACCTATATCCCAACCGATGTCAAGGTTGTCGAGAAGGAGAACGAGGCTAAAGTTATCTTCACCTTCGATCCGGCTACAGGTACGATGATCGCTTCTGATTATGCAAAGACTCAGTATGGCCTCAATGACCTCCAGGGCTCTGTCGAATTCAAGGCTGGTAATGCTCTTACCTATCCTTACAAGGACAACTCTAAGGAGTCATTCGGTGGATGTCTCACGTATGGCGAGAATGTAACAACCAAGGGTCTCTTCGTTGCTTGGGAGAATCTCGGTACTTACCTTCTTGTTGACAAGTACGCTGACTATAACCTTGTTGTCAAGATTGGTGATCTCTACACTCTTGACCTTAAGGGTAAGGTAACCGTTCTTTCTACAGCTAACACCAAGGCTAAATGGCCAGGCGGTATCGCTGACAAGAACAAGTAGTTTACTACTCTTGACGAGTATTAATCTATAATATTTCTTAAGAGGGAAGATAGTTTTCTGTCTTCCCTCTTTTGAATATCTCTCGACTTTGTTACAATGTTATTTCGTCTTATGAGATTATATGGATTAATGATGTTGTCGCTTGCTTTTGCGGCAATCTCCTGCCAGAAGGAGCCTTCTGCTCCGGCACCTGATGTTCCAGGGCAAGAAAAGACTTCCAGATTGCTAAAGGCTTATCTTTCGGTTGAGACCAAGGCGGCCATTACCGACAATTTCGGCTCTGTAAGTTGGAATCCCTCCGACAGCATCAGCATTTTCGATTCTGATTCCGGTTCGGGTGGTAATAAGTTTGTCACTGAGAAGGGGGGAACTACTGCTGTGTTTGCCGGACAGGCTTCTGAGCCGGCCGGTGGCTATTACTATGGAGTTTATCCTTACAGTAGCTCGACATCTTTCGCATCTAATGTTGTCAGTGCATCCCTGCCCGCTGTGCAGCAGGCTGTGTCCGGCTCTTTTGACCCGGCTGCGTTCCTTATGGTAGGGCGATCCGCGTCCACTGATCAAATGGGCTTCTATGATGCCTTGGGCGGCATCCGTTTTACGGTTTCAGAATCGGGGTATGACAAGGTCATATTCAGAGGCAATGCCAATGAAGCGGTAGCAGGATCGGTCTCAATTTCTTTCGGAGAAGATGGTATTCCGCTCTGTCATGCAGCCTCTTCGGAAACATCCACACAGATTTCTCTTGAAGGGGAGTTCAATGCGGGAAAGTTCTATTATCTCTCCATTATCCCTCAGTCTTTCAAGAAAGGATTCACTCTGACTTTCTATAAAGGTGGTACGGAGGTAAGACGCTCTGTCTGCGAATCTTTCGTAAGGGTGCAGAGGTATTATTTCGCCACGGTCCGCAATGCCGACAATCCTTCGTCGATTTCGAATATTCTTGATGGTGAGCCGCTGGACGCTAAAGGAACAGCTAACTGTTACATTGTACGCGAGGCCGGTTCGTACAAACTTCCTCTAGTGCGTGGAAATTCCCGTACATCAGTCGGCGCCGTGGATCATGCCGGTGTGGTTTGGGAGACCGACAACTCGGCTAACGCTGTCGCTAAGGGAACTCTGATTAATTCCTCTGTCCGTGTCAAGAACGGTTGCCTGTACTTCAAGACCGCCGAACAGTTCAAGCCTGGTAACGCCCTTGTGGCCGCATACGACTCCAATGACAGGATACTCTGGTCCTGGCATATCTGGATGTGTGATTTCGACGCGGATCAGACAGCACAGCGCTATCAAGGAGCATCTGTGGATATGATGGACAGAAATGTTGGCGCGCTGTCCTCGTCTTATGAGGGAGTGGCCTCTTACGGCCTTTTCTATCAATGGGGACGCAAGGATCCTTTCATGGGGGTGGCGTCCATAGATGGCACACCTATGGCTTCCACGTGTCAGTTCGAACAGTTGGCTTCCAACGCTGACTGTACGGTTGACTTTGCTGTCGCCAATCCGACTACTTTCATCACTTGCGATCTCAGCACCGGAAACGATTGGCTGTATGCAGGGCGTCAGAATGAACTTTGGACAGATGTGAAGACCATCTATGACCCTTGTCCGGCCGGATGGCGTGTGCCTAAAGGTGGCCCGGATGGGGTTTGGAACCAAGTGAGCGAGGGCTCGTACTCTGCGGACACATCTAATCACGGTGTGCGTTTCACCCTGTCTTCCGGAGGTGTAGCCTGGTACCCTTGCACGGGCTATCTTAAAAGAGGTAATGCGACTATCGCGCTTGCAGGCTTGTTTGCCGATTATTGGACGACAACTACCGCCTCGCAGACTACGACAACTTTTGAGATTCATGTCAAAAATACTGCGGCGGAGTCCGAGATTAACCTGTATTGCAACAACAAATCACGTGGCGATGGCCATGCAGTAAGGTGCCAGAGGCAGTAGAAGTTAGAGAAAAATTGAATCATGATGAAAAAGTATATTCTTTTACTCATTTCGGCCCTGTGCCTTTTTTCCGCCTGTCAGGAGGAGTTGATCGGGGTAAGCTCGGTCGCCGTTGACAAGGAGCGTCAAGATCTCTCCATCGGGGCTTCGTTTGTGTTGAAAGCGATCATCTCACCATCGAATGCGGACAATCAGAAGATTATCTGGACGGTTGAGAATAGCTCGGTTGTTGACTATGTTGACAATCAGGACGGTAGCGCCACCATCAAGGGACTTAAGGTCGGGACTTCCAAGGTCACGGCAAGGACTGATGACGGAGGATTCATGTCTTCGTGCAATGTGACTGTCGGAGTCGGGGTCGAGAAGATCGAGCTCGACAAGTCTGAACTGTCTCTGAAAAAAGGAGAGTCCGCTTCCCTTAAGGCCACCATATTCCCTGAAAACGCTTCGGACAAGTCCCTCAAATGGGGCTCCTCTGACGTTTCTGTCGCCACTGTTGACGCGTATGGCAATGTCAAGGCGGAGGGCAATGGAGAGGCGACGGTTTTTGTCTCCTCGTCAGACGGCGGTTTCACGGCCTACTGCAATGTCAAGGTAGGTACTTCTGTCACAGGCATCAGCCTTGACCCACGTGAATTCACTCTTGAGACAATCGGAAGCAGTTTCACGATCAAGCCGGTGATTTCTCCTGAGGATGCATCGGATTTAGGGGTTGTTTGGGAAAGCGCGGACACGAAGGTCGTGTCGGTTGCCTCGGATGGTACCGTGACCGCGATCGGTCCCGGTACGACGACTGTGACCGCCACAACCAACGACGGCTCGTTCACTTCAAACTGTGTTGTGAGTGTCAAGAGTCCTGCGCAGCATGTCTCGCTCGACAAGACGAGTCTGAAACTTCTCGAAGGAGAGAGCGGCAAACTCACGGCGACGGTGTACCCGTTGAACTCGACGCAGAAGACCCTTACGTGGGTGTCCGATCATCCTGATGTCGCTTCGGTTGACAACGAAGGTAATGTGACCGCCCGCAAGGCAGGCGCGGCGACAGTCACGGTCAAGGTGGCCGAGAATGTGACAGCTGTCTGCAAGGTTACGGTCATCAGCCGTGTCACCGGGATTTCCCTGAGTGAGACCACTGTCGAATTGAAACCTGGTGAACCCCATCAACTGACAGCGACGGTTCTTCCTCAGAACGCCTCGAATGCCGAGGTCACGTGGTACTCGGACAAAGAATCGGTCGCTAAAGTCTCGCAATCGGGACTTGTGTCTGCCGTGAGTACGGGAGAGGCTACGATCCACGTCGTTACCTCTGACGGAGGTAAGATGGCGACCTGTCTTGTAAAGGTCGGGACACCGGTCAAGGGAATCACCCTGTCGATCTCCTCCAAAACCCTTTATGTCGGAGACCCTTCATTGGACATCAGCGCGACCTTGACTCCTGCCAATGCCACAGACAAGTCTCTCGAATGGTCAAGTTCGGATCCTGAGGTGGCGTCAATTGCCCCTGGCGCGGCGTTGCATGCGGTCATCAAGCCACTGAAGCCAGGGAAAACCACTATTACAGCCACTACTAAAGACGGCGGGTTCAAAGCCGATTGTGAAGTGACTGTCAAGCGTCACGTCTCCGGAGTCTCTCTCAGCAAGTCTTCTCTGAATCTGTACGTTGGTGAGACGGAATCTCTTGCCGCGACAGTTGCCCCAGAGGACGCCTCTGACAAGACTGTCTCTTGGTCATCGGGCAATTCCGCTGTGGCGTCCGTGTCAAAAGACGGAAAGGTGACCGCTAAGAAGGCTGGCAAGGCGACCATCACCGTCACAACCAAGGACGGTGGATTTACGGCCACCTGCGAGGTAGTGGTCAAATGTCACGTTTCCGGGGTCGCTGTCAGCAAGCCGGAATTGACTATGCACGTTGGCGGTACAGAGTTGCTTACGGCTGTGATTAGTCCGGCTGACGCCACTGACAAGTCGGTGACTTGGTCGTCAGACCATCCGGAAATCGCTTCTGTGGGTGAGAAAGACGGAAAGGTGACCGCAAAGAAAACCGGAAAGGCGGTTATCACTGTCAAGACCGCTGACGGTGGACATCAGGCTTCCTGCAATGTGACTGTCCTTGAACCGGTCGTTTATGCCACTTCCCTTACTTTGACATCTCAGACATCGTCTCTGAACATAGGAGAGTCCGCCGCGTTGACTCTTAAGATGCTTCCTGCCAATGCGGATGAAACGCTTGTGTGGGAGTCTGACAACGAGTCCGTGGCGAAGGTTGTGAACGGTGATGTCACCGCTGTGGGAGTCGGAGTGGCTAAGATCAAGGTCAAGGGCAAGAATGTCACGTCGAACGAGGTGACAATCACCGTCATCGATAAGTATGCGGTCACCGGCGTGAAACTGAACGAGAAGTCGCTGACTCTCGAAGTTGGTAAGAGTGGAAAGCTCATAGCCACCGTTCTGCCTGAGGATGCGAGGGACAAGACCGTAACCTGGAGTTCGGACAAGGAATCTGTCGCGACTGTCAATGAGGGGGTTGTCACCGCGGTTTCTCCAGGCACTGCCACAATCAAGGTGGCGGCGGGAGCCGGAGCGTTCACGGCAACTTGTTCGGTCACGGTAACCGAGCGTCTGATACCTATCGAAAAGATCTCCTATTCAGAGGAAAATAAGGACATTAACTTGAAAATGGGAGAATCCTACACCATCAGGGTTAAGGTCTCTCCGGATAATGCGACAGAACCGCTGAAGATCTCTCCTGCGATCAACTGTCCTGTGAGTTGCGATGCTGTCAAGGATAAGGGAACGCCATATTGGAATGTTAAGGTCAAGGCGATCTACAAGGAAGGAAGAGGATCCTTGGCCATTGATTCGAAGAGTTATTCCACCCAATGCTTTGTCAAGGTGACAAAGGTTCCTGTCAGTGGCATAACCCTCGACATGTCGGAAACGTCGATGAGAGTCGGACAGACCCTCACGTTGACTCCTAAGGTGTCACCTTCGGATGCCTCCATCAAGGATGTTATCTGGGATTCGTCCGACAAGTCGGTGGCTTACGTCTCGCAGTCCGGCATCGTGACCGCAAAGAGCGGCGGCAAGGTGACCATAACCGCGAAATCCAAAGACAACAGCAGCGTCGTCGCGAAGTGTGTGATCCTTGTCAGGTCGGACAACGTCGGTGCCGGCGGCTCGGAGGGTGTTGGCTTTATTGAATGGTAACGGTAATTGACGTAGGCGGGCAATCACTCCTATATATTATTAAAGTAAGTGGTTGCCTGCCTATAAAAGTTGAATGAAAAGAAAATGTCTGAATAATGAGAAAAGTATTGTTCGTCGTTTCGGCCTTCGCAGCTATATTCATAACATCCTGCTCGTCAGAGGTCAAGGATGTGGCAAAGAAAATCAAGGATCCTGTTTTCCGCGCCTATTGCGTTTCGTCGATGGATCTTGACGGAGACAGGAAGTTGTCATTGTCTGAAGCGGATTCCGTCAAGTCGATCGATGTCTCGGGTCTCGAAATCAAGTCACTGGCAGGCCTTGAATATTTCAGGAACCTGAAGTCGCTTGACTTCTCCGGCACCCGTGTGGAGTCCTTTGCCTTCCAACTCCCCGCCCTTGAGATGTTCAAGTGTGCGAATAACGAGAACCTCGCCGCTCTTGATCTTACGGGCTGTCCTTCCCTGTCTTTTGTCTATGCGTCGCACACCGGCGTAAAGTCGGTGGCTCTCGGCACCCAGACCGGTTTGTACAGGCTTTGGATTGACAACACCCCGGTCCCGGCGTTGGATATCACAGCCTGCCCGAAACTGAACAACGTCAATGTGCAGTCCTGCCCGAACCTGAAGGAGCTGACCTTCTCCCCGGAGGTGAACCAGAATATCCTCTATCTCGCGAAGGACGCCGCCCTTGTCGTAAGATAGTGGTATGAAAAGGTTAAGCTCTTCTTTTCGGAAATAGGCGCTTCGCGTTATTTTATAAGTCTTGAGACCTTAATTCCGGCCAACGGCACTATCGTGTGTCGGCCTGCTTTTTTCGTGCTTGTACGTTTTTGAACTGGCGCATCCACGAAAATGCCGATTAAAATGCCACGAAAATGCCGATTGAAATGCCACGAAAACGCCGATTGGTTTGCTCTTTATCATTAAATTTCATACCTTTGGCAAATAATTGGATCTGTTATGGAATATCTCAGTAGAATTGCTGATGGCATACTGCAAGACAACCTTGAGGCCTCGGGTGCGGTGCTTGTCGAAGGACCAAAATGGTGTGGAAAGACTACAACGTGCAGTCAAAAGGCGAATAGTTCCATTAGTTTGCAGGATGTTGATATGAGAGATGAATATCTGGCGACGGCGGCTTCCAAGCCATCGCTTCTTCTGAAGGGGGACACTCCGCGCCTTATTGACGAATGGCAGGACGCACCTGTGATCTGGGATGCCGTCCGTACTATATGTGATAAGAGAGGGGGTGTCCCCGGACAGTTCATCCTTACCGGTTCCAATAGGGTGAAAAAAGAGGAGACCAGACATTCTGGAACAGGCCGGATCGCAAAAATGAAGATGCTCCCTATGAGTTTGTGGGAGTCAAGGGAGTCAACGGGACTGGTGTCGGTCAAGGAACTATTCAGTAATCCTGAATATGATATTGACGGGAAGACTTCTAAGTTGTCGGTGGAGGATTTGATTCTCGCGGCTTGTCGTGGTGGTTGGCCAGCGTCACTTATTCCAGTCAAAAATAAGGTTCGGCTGCTTGTGGCCAAGAATTACCTGAAGAGTGTGTGTTCAGAGGACATCTCAAGAATAGACGGGGTTCAGCGTGACGAGAAGACCGCGGCGATGATAATGCGTTCATACGCCCGCAATATTTCTACGGTTGCCAAAAAGACATCTATGCTCTCGGATGTCACTTCTTCCGGAGAGGTCAGTTGCTCTTCGGACACTTTTGATGATTATGTCAAGGCGTTGGAAAAGTTGTTTGTCATTCAGGATATCGGTGCCTGGTGTCCTGCGATAAGGAGTAAGTCAAACATCAGGAGCACCCCTAAAAGATCCTTCTGTGATCCTTCTGTCGCGGTCGCCGCCTTAGGATTATCTCCGGATATCCTGATGACACAGCTGAAAACGTTCGGTTTTTTGTTCGAGCAAATGTGTGTGCGTGACCTTCGTGCCTACACGATGGATCAGGATAGTCACATTTCCTACTATCGGGACAGGTACGGCCTTGAGGCGGACATCGTACTGCATCTGTCGGACGGACGCTATGCCTTGATTGAATGCAAGCTTGGCAGCCGCGAGATCGAGGAAGGGGCCGCGCATCTGCTTGAACTCAAACAACTGATAAAAAAGCATAACGAATCAGAGAGGCAAAACCCGCTGAGGGAACCGGATCTGCTTGTGATCATAACAGGTGGCCAAATGGCCTACACAAGACCGGACGGAGTCAAGATAATACCTCTGGGATGCTTGAAAGATTGAACGTTGAAGTGATGTGTGTCCAAAAAAAACATTCACGTTTATTCGTTATATTTTATAGTCAATTTTGCAGATTGGAAAAATTGTCGTAATTTAGCGTCGATAAATGTGCAATTTATATTCAACAATATTATGAAACGTATTTTTGCGATTCTTGCAAGCGCAGCGCTTGTGGCTTCTCTGTCCGTAGCGAACGCACAGAAGAAGGACTTTGACCCTTATTGGTTTATGCAGCTTCAGGGTGGTGCGGCTCACACAATCGGTGAGACCTCATTCTCTGACCTTATCTCTCCTTCAGCCGCTGTTTCATTCGGCTATCAGTTCTCGCCTGTTTTCGGCGCAAGGCTGAATGTCAATGGATGGCAGGGTAAAGGTGCTGTGAACGGCCCTACCACTGTTTACAAGTTCAATTATGTTGAAGGTGCCGTTGACCTTATGGCTGACATCGCTTCGATCTTCGCTGGTTACAAATATGACCGTACCCTCAATCCTTACATCTTCGGTGGTGTCGGCGTGAACTACGCTTTCAACAACGATGAGGCTGTGGCCGTGAAGGACAAGTTCGTTGACGGTTATCTTTGGGAGGACAACAAGATCTCTCCTGCTTTCAGAGCCGGTGCAGGTCTTAACATCAGACTCACTGACGTGATCGCCCTCAACCTCGAAGGCAATTGCAGCTTCCTTGACGACCACTTCAACTCTAAGAAGGGCTCAAAGGCTGACTTCCAGATCAAGGCTGTCGCAGGTCTTACCTTCAGCTTCGGAAAGGCAAAGCCAGCTCCGGCACCTGTCCCGGTTCCGGCACCGGCACCTGTTGTTAAACCAGAACCAGAACCAGAACCAGAACCAGTAGTTGAGGAGAAGGTTGAGGTTGTTCCTGCATTCGAGTCACTTTCACGCAACATCCTCTTCGTCATCAACAAGTGGGACATCCGTGAGAGCGAGCAGCTCAAGATCGATGAGGTTGTCGAGGCTCTCAAGGCCAACCCTGACACCAAGGTTCGCGTTTCCGGTTACGCTGACAAGGCCACTGGTACCGCCAAGAGAAACAAGTTCCTCTCCGAGAAGAGAGCTGAGGTTGTCGCTGAGGCCATCGTTGCCGCCGGCATCAACAAGGACAGGATCATCACTGAGTATTTCGGTGACACCGTCAATCCATTCGAGACTCCTGAGGAGAACCGTGTCGCTGTCTGCCTCGTTAAATAATCTGGCGTGATAATTGAAAGAATATAAAGGCTGGGTTTCAACCCCCGGCCTTTTTTTGAGACTAAAACAGTAAGTTAATAAATACATTATTTTATTATGAGAATTGTACGTGTTACTGGCAGGGAGATTCTTGATTCAAGAGGAAACCCTACAATCGAGTGTGAAGTTGAACTCGAATCCGGCATCATCGGTGTCGCTTCTGTTCCATCAGGCGCATCAACAGGCGAGAACGAGGCTCTTGAGCTTCGTGACGGTGACCCTAAGCGCTACGGCGGAAAGGGCGTTCTCAAGGCTGTCGCCAACATCAACGAGAAGATCGCTCCGGAAATCATCGGAATGTCCTGCCTTGAGCAGAGGGCTATCGATGAGGCTATGATCAAACTCGACGGCACCGCCACCAAGAGCAACCTCGGCGCAAACGCCATCCTCGGTGTTTCCCTCGCTGTCGCTCACGCCGCCGCCAACTACCTTGACATTCCTCTCTACCGCTACATCGGTGGAACCAACGGCCACGTGCTTCCTGTTCCTATGATGAATATCATCAACGGTGGGGCCCACTCAGACGCTCCTATCGCTTTCCAGGAGTTCATGATCCGTCCTGTAGGCGCCAAGAGCATCGCCGAAGGTGTAAGAATGGGTGCCGAGGTGTTCCACGCTCTCCAGAAGGTTCTCAAGGGCCGCGGACTCTCTACCGCTGTCGGTGACGAGGGTGGTTTCGCTCCAAAGCTGGGCGGCATCAACGACGCTCTCGACTGCATTATGGAGGCTATCGAGAAGGCTGGTTACAAGCCAGGCGCTGATGTTACCATCGCTATGGACTGCGCCGCATCAGAGTTCTGCTTCAAAGAGGGCGGCAAGTTCTTCTATGACTACAAGCAGCTCAAGACCGGTATGGCCAAGGATCCAGAGGGAAAGAAACTCTCTACCGAGGAGCAGATCGCTTACCTTGAGGAGCTCATCACCAAGTATCCTATCGACTCCATCGAGGACGGCCTCAGCGAGGAAGACTGGGAAGGCTGGGTTAAGCTTACCGCCGCTATCGGTGGCAAGTGCCAGCTTGTAGGTGACGACCTTTTCGTTACCAACACCAAGTACCTTGAGAAGGGTATCAAGATGGGCGCTGGTAACTCCATCCTCATCAAGGTTAACCAGATCGGTTCCCTGACCGAGACCCTCGACGCCATCGAGATGGCTCACCGTCACGGCTACACCACCGTTACCTCTCACCGTTCAGGCGAGACCGAGGACACCACGATCGCTGACATCGCTGTCGCTACCAACAGCGGTCAGATCAAGACCGGTTCCCTCAGCCGCACCGACCGTATCGCCAAGTACAACCGTCTGATGAAGATCGAGATGGAGCTCGGCGAGACAGCCCAGTATGGCTATAAGAAACTTAAGTAATTTCGATAGCAAATCGAATATATCAAAAAGTCTTAAAAAAGGCGGGTTCGATGTTAAAATCGGCCCGCTTTTTTGTCGTTTGGGGGAATTTGTGTAAATTTGGCTTGGATTTTTCAGCAGTGTAATTCCGTCGCGTGAGCGACACGTTAACAACCATATTCAAAATGGCAGAAAAAGAAAACATAGGGTACATTGCCCAGGTCATCGGACCTGTGGTGGATGTCCATTTCGATGTGACTGATGAGGAGGCTCAGCTTCCGCGTATTCACGACGCTCTTGATGTCGAAAGAGGCGAGGGAAAAAGGCCTTTGGTCATTGAGGTTCAGCAACATATCGGTGAAGACACTGTAAGGTGTGTCGCTATGGACTCGACAGACGGTTTGAGACGCGGAATGAAGGCTGTGAACACTCACGCTCCGATCTCGATGCCTACCGGGGCGCAGATCAGAGGCCGTGTCATGAACGTTGTCGGGGATTCCATTGACGGACTCGGCGATCTCAACGAAGACAATTCCTTGCCTATACACCGTGAGCCTCCTAAGTTCGAGGATCTCAAGACCTCGCAGGAAGTGCTTTACACCGGCATCAAGGTCATCGACCTTCTTGAGCCTTATCTGAAAGGCGGAAAGATCGGCCTTTTCGGCGGTGCGGGAGTCGGCAAGACGGTACTCATCAAGGAGTTGATTAATAATATTGCCAAGAAACATAACGGATTCTCAATCTTCGCCGGAGTAGGGGAGCGTACCAGGGAAGGTAACGACCTGCTTCGTGAGATGATCGAGTCCGGTGTCATCAAGTACGGTGACGAGTTCGTGAAGTCGATGGAGGAAGGCCATTGGGATCTCTCCAAGGTCGATCGCAAAGAACTTGAGAAATCCCAGGTGGCGATGGTGTTCGGCCAGATGAACGAACCGCCGGGAGCGCGTTCCTCAGTGGCCCTGTCCGGACTGACCCTCGCCGAGTCTTTCAGAGACAGTGACAAGGGTGACGGCCCGAGGGACATCCTCTTCTTCATCGACAACATATTCAGGTTCACCCAGGCCGGTTCCGAGGTGTCCGCCCTTTTGGGACGAATGCCTTCCGCCGTGGGTTACCAGCCGACACTTGCCACGGAGATGGGCCAGATGCAGGAGCGCATCACTTCGACGAAGAACGGCTCTATCACCTCAGTCCAGGCTGTTTACGTGCCGGCGGACGACTTGACCGACCCTGCCCCTGCGACCACCTTCTCCCACCTCGATGCAACGACGGTGCTCAGCAGAAAGATCACTGAGTTAGGAATATACCCGGCCGTGGATCCGCTTGAGTCCACTTCCCGAATCCTTGACCCTAACATCGTGGGACAGGATCACTACGACACCGCCCAGAGGGTGAAGCAGATCCTCCAGAGGAACAAGGAGCTTCAGGACATCATCGCGATCCTTGGTATGGACGAGCTTTCGGACGAGGACAAGCTGACCGTGAACCGTGCCCGTCGTGTGCAGAGGTTCTTGTCACAGCCGTTCGCTGTGGCTGAGCAGTTTACTGGCGTGCCGGGCGTGATGGTGGACATCCAGGACACAATCGATGGCTTCCGCAGGATCCTCGACGGAGAGGTTGACTACCTGCCGGAACAGGCGTTCCTCAATGTCGGCACCTTGGACGACGCGATCAAGAAGGGCGAGGCTATTCTCGCTCAGGCGAAGTAGGAATATACCGGAGAAAGTTTTAGGAATATGTCAGAGAAAACCTCAGAGATGATTCTGGATGTCATTTCACCTGAAAGGACATTGGTTCACGCTGCCGTTGAGGCTGTGGAGCTTCCCGGCACGAAGGGCCGTTTCGAGGTCCTGCTGGATCACGCTCCGCTGATCTCTTCGTTGGAGAAGGGCGTGATCGCTTATCGTAACGGTGAGGGCACGGACAAGGTGGCGATTTCCTCTGGCTTTGTGGAAGTTAATGATAATCACGTTGTAGCTTGCGTGGAACTGTGATGAGAAAGTGGATCTACATATTCATTGGTCTTTTGCTTCCGTTGTCTTTGGCCGCGGAGGAGAAGGGTGGTGGCTTTGATATGGATGAATATCTCTACGGCCACGTCCGCGACTCCTACGAGTGGCACATCACCACGGTGAAAGGCCATCCGGTCAGCATCCCTCTGCCTGTGATAGTAGCCAGCAAGACCGGCAACGGCTTCCATATATTCAGTTCCAAGCATTTGGAGCACGGGGAATATGAAGGATTCTACATCGCCCCGGCAGGAAGCAAGTACGAGAACAAGATTGTGGAACGTGCCGCTGACGGCTCAGAGATAAGGCCGTGGGACTTTTCCATCACCAAGAATGTGTTCGGCCTGATGATCAACTGCGCTCTGCTGCTGTTCATAGTGCTCGGAACCGCCAAATGGTACCGGAAACACGACGCCCGTGAGGAGGCCCCGAAAGGCGGAGTCGGCCTGATGGAGATGCTCGTCACGATGATCGAGGATGATGTCATAAAAAGCTGCGTTGGTGAGGACTACAAGAGATACTCGCCTTACCTGCTGACAGCGTTCTTCTTCATATTCATAAACAACCTGATGGGTATCGTGCCGTTCTTCCCTGGTGGAGCGAACATCACCGGCAACATCGCCGTGACCCTCGTGCTGGCGCTGTTCACGTTCCTCATTGTCAACATATTCGGTAACAAGCATTATTGGAAGGACATTCTTTGGCCGGACGTGCCGACCTGGCTGAAAGTGCCGCTGCCGCTGATGCCGGCGATTGAGATCATCGGTATGTTCACCAAACCTTTCAGTTTGATGGTCAGGCTTTTCGCCAACATCCTCGCGGGACACTTCATGATCTTGGGTGTCGTGGCCGTCATATTCCTGACAGCCGAGTTGGGCGCTGCCCTGAACGGCAGCCTCACGTTTGTCGCCGTCCTTCTGGGTGTGTTCATGGATTGTCTGGAACTGCTTGTGGCATTCATTCAGGCGTACGTCTTCACGATGCTGTCGGCTGTCTTCATCGGGCTGTCGCGGCAGAGGCCGGAGGCTTCGGAATAATTTTGAATATTCAGAATAAACAATTTAAAATCATAGAATTATGTTACTTTCTACAATGTTGCTTCAGGCCCTCTCTCTTGGTAGAGTAGGTGCGGCTCTTGGTGCTGGTCTGGCTGCTTTCGCCGCCGCTTTCGGTATCGGTAAGATCGGTACGGCTTCCCTTGAGGCCGGCGCGCGCCAGCCGGAGAAGGCTGACCACTACAGGATGACGGCCATCATCGTCAGCGCCCTCATCGAAGGTGCCTGTCTGTTCGCTATCGTTGTTTGTCTTATCGCGAAATAGCAAATGTCACTCATCACTCCTGATTTCGGATTGCTTGTGTGGATGACGCTGATCTTCGGCATCGTCTTCTTCGTGCTGGCGAAGTGGGGCTTCCCTATGATCACCGGCTCGGTCGAGAAGAGGGCGCAGAGGATAGGTGATTCCATCAAGGCTGCCAAGGAGGCGGAGGAGAAGCTTCGCAATCTGGCTGAGGAACAGTCCCGGATGATCGAGGAGACCAGGCAGGAGCAGAGCCGGATTCTGAAGGAGGCCGCGGCTTCGAGGGACAACATCGTCGAGCAGGCGAAGGTTCAGGCGAGGGAGGAGGCTTCCCGCATTCTGGATCAGGCTCGCACGCAGATCGCCGCCGAGAAGGAGAGCGCTTTGCGGGATGTCCGCAAGGAGGTCGCGCTGCTTTCTGTCAGCGTCGCCGAGAAGGTGCTGAAGGCGAGCCTTTCGGATGGTGCTGAGCAGTCGGCTCTGGTGGATAGGCTTGTGGATGAGGTTTCCTCGTCTAAGGACTTGAAGAATTGATGCTATGAACACAGGAATTATCGCGACACGTTACGCCACCGCACTTCTGAAGCTGGTCGAAGAGACCGGCTCCGGTGAGTTGGTTGCGGCCCAGGTGCAGGTCATTGAGAAGGCTCTTGACGAAGTGCCTGATTTCCGGCGTGCTGTGGATGATCCTGCGGTTGCGGCGGTTCAGAAAATCTCGCTTTTTGAGGCTTCATTGAAAGATTCGATGGCTCAGGAGCTGCATAAATTCCTCGAACTCTTGATCCGTAACGGCCGCATCGGTGATGTAAGACTGGTTCTGACCACCTTCGTCACTGAATATTACCGCTCACGGCACATCAAGCGCGCGCGGCTTGTGGTCGCTGATCCGGCACTGCTGGACCCTGAGCCAACTCCTTCGGACCCTGTGCCTGTCGAAGGGTCGCTTCGACAAACTCAGCGACCGGCATTGGAGTCCCGTCTCCGTGATTTGGTCGAGAAACAGACCGGCTGCAGGCTGATCCTGAAAACCGAAGTCAACCCGTCCCTCATAGGCGGCTTCGTATTCGAGGTCGAGGACACCGTCCTGGACGCTAGCGTCTCCCGCCAGCTCGATTTCATCCGGCGTCAATTCATAGAAAAGAACAGAAGAATAGTTTAGTATGGACAACATAAAACCAAGTGAAATCTCCCAGGTGCTTCTGGAACAGCTGAAAGACATCGACACCACCCTCCGGTTCGAGGAAATCGGCAAAGTCCTTCAGGTCAGCGATGGTGTGGCCAGAATGTACGGCCTGACCAACGCCGAGGCCGGAGAACTGCTCGAATTTGAGAGCGGTGTGATGGGTGTTGTGATGAACCTGGAACAGGACAATGTCGGAGCCGTTCTTCTCGGCCCTACGGATGAGATCAAGGAAGGAATGACCGTCCGCAGAACCGGCCGGATCGCCTCCATCAAGGTCGGCGAGCAGATGCTCGGAAGAGTGGTCGATCCGCTTGGCGTTCCGCTTGACGGACTCGGCAAGGTCGAAGGAGACCTGACGGAGATGCCGCTGGAGCGCAAGGCTCCCGGTGTAATATTCCGTCAGCCCGTCACCGAGCCTCTCCAGACCGGAATCATGGCGATCGACTCGATGATCCCGATCGGCCGTGGCCAGAGGGAACTCATCATTGGCGACCGTCAGACCGGCAAGACCGCCATAGCCATCGACACGATCATCAACCAGAGATCCAACTACGAGGCCGGGAATCCTGTCTATTGCATCTATGTGGCGGTCGGACAGAAGGGTTCCACCGTGGCCAACATCGTGGAGACGCTCCGCTCGAAGGGTGCGATGGACTACACGGTTGTCATCGCCGCCACCGCCGCCGATCCCGCCGCGCTGCAGTATTTCGCCCCGTTCGCCGGAGCCGCTGTCGGGGAATATTTCCGTGACACAGGCCGTTCCGCCCTTGTTGTCTATGACGACCTTTCCAAACAGGCGGTGGCCTACCGTGAGGTTTCCCTGATCCTTCGCCGACCTTCAGGACGTGAGGCCTATCCGGGTGATGTGTTCTACCTTCACTCAAGGCTTCTTGAGAGGGCTGCCAAGATCATTGATCAGCAGGAGGTCGCTGAGCAGATGAACGACCTTCCGGACTCGTTGAAGGGCAAGGTCAAGGCCGGCGGGTCGCTGACAGCCCTTCCGATCATCGAGACCCAGGCCGGCGACGTGTCCGCCTACATCCCGACCAACGTGATCTCCATCACCGACGGTCAGATCTACCTTGAGACTGACCTGTTCAACCAGGGCCAGCGTCCGGCCATCAATGTGGGCATCTCCGTGTCCCGTGTCGGCGGAGCCGCTCAGGTGAAGTCGATGAAGAGTGTGGCCGGAACCCTGAAGATCGAGCAGGCGCAGTTCAACGAGCTGGAGTCATTCTCGAAGTATTCATCGGATGTGGACAGAGTGACGGAAATGGTTCTGGACAAGGGCCGCAAGAACAATCAGCAGCTGATCCAGCCGCAGTACTCTCCGATGCCAGTCGGTGAGGAGGTCGCCGTCCTTTATTGCGGCACCCACGGCTTGATGAAGGACATCAGCCTGGATCAGGTGCATGAGTTCGATGTCCTGTTCCTTGAACGGATGAGGGCCACCCATCAGACCGATGTACTTGACAAACTGTCGGCGGGAAAGGTGGATCCGGAACTGTTCAACGTGATCGAGGATGTGGCTTCCGGCGTGGTGAGGTCAATTCTTATAGATTCCGGCAAAAGGAAGATGAAAGTCAAGAAGTTCAATTAGTTGTAGAAGAATATGCCGTCACTGAAGGAGATAAAGGGCAGGATCAATTCCATCAGCAGCACTCTGGCGATCACCTCGGCGATGAAGATGGTGGCAGCCGCGAAGCTGCAGAAAGCGCAGATGGCGATTCAGAACATGCTTCCGTACGAGAGGCGACTGCACTCGATGCTCATCGACCTGATGGGGGCAATGAATATTTCCGCCGCGGCTTCGGAAGATGGTTCCGTACGTGGCTCAGGATCAGCTGAACGTGGATTTGACCAGAGTGGTGATCGGTTGAGCCTGTCGAACCGGCACGACCTGGCGGGGATGGACGGGGCATATTCATTGATGGCTCAGCGTGAGGTGCGAAAGGTTGCGATTGTCGCCTTCGCCTCCAATTCTTCGCTCTGCGGCGCGTTCAATTCCAACGTCATCCGGGAGGCCACGGCGGTGATCAATGAATACCGTGCCTCAGGTCTTGGCGATGCCGACATCACGGTCTATTCCGTAGGCCGAAAGATGGCGGAGGCGATGAAGAAGCTTGGCTTCCCAAGTCCCGCGGATTTCACGAAGATGTCTGACTCGCCGTCTTATGAGGCGGCATCGGCTTTGGCTCAGGAACTGCTGGACGGCTTTGTCTCAGGTCGGTTCGACAAGGTGGAACTGGTTTATAATCACTATAAATCAACATCTTCCCAGCCGACAACCCGGCAGACTTACCTGCCTTTGTCGTTGGCCGACGCCACCGCAGACCTTCAGGCCGGAAAGATCACCGATTCCGCCTCCGAATCCGACACGAACAGGGGCGCTGAGCCTGTCGGAGCGCCGGTGGTTCGACAGGGCTCACCAACCACAGAAGACCTGATCGTAGAGCCATCCAAGGAGGACTTGATAGCCACCCTCCTCCCGAAGGTAATCCGCCTTCGCATATTCACCACCCTGCTGGACAGCGCCGCCGCCGAGCACGCCGCCCGCACCGTAGCTATGCAGCTTGCCACCGACAACGGCAACGACCTCCTTCAGGAACTCACTCTTGAATATAACAAGGGCCGTCAGCAAAAGATCACCTCCGAGATCCTCGACCTCGTCGGTGGCTCGATGCAGTAATCCACCGGTCACTGAGCTTGTCGAAGTGCCCGATGAATATTTCTATAATCAAATCTTTTTTTGTGTCTTCTTTGCGAAATTTCGTATCTTGAACCAGAAAATGACCAATGATTATGGGACACAATCTTAAATTCTTGATTATTACAATAATAGCGATATCTTTGACTGACGCGCTTGCCGCACGGACATATTCAAGAAGAGTAGTGCTTGGTGACGAGAGGTTCGAGGAGTACCAGCCGCTGCTGCAAGGGAAGCGGGTTGCGGTGTTCAGCAATCAGACGGGTATAGTCGGAGACAAGGTGACCGGCTCCAAGTTGGCAGACGCTCTTGCTGAATATGGCGGGTGCTTTCCTCGAAAGAGAGTTGATGAGATTTCCTTGATCCCGTTCACCGAACCTTCCGTCCCTGGCGGAAAGATTGAGTACGGTCAGCACATTGTTGATGCCTTGATCGAAAAAGGAGTAGATGTCAAGGCAATCTTCTCTCCGGAGCACGGCTTCCGTGGCAACGCCGATGCCGGAGAGCACGTCAGCAGCAGTGTGGACGAGAAAACCGGAGTGGAGATCCTGTCGCTTTACGAGAAAGGCTCACGGATTCCGAGCAAGGAGAAAACCGATAAGTTTGATGTCCTTGTGATTGATATTCAGGATGTAGGCCTTAGGTACTATACCTATTATATCACAATGCATCATCTGATGGAGGCCTGCGCCAGAGACGGGAAACAGGTCGTCATTCTTGACCGCCCGAACCCGAACGGCTTCTATGTTGACGGTCCTGTTCTGGATATGAAATTCAAGTCCGGTGTCGGTTGGCTGCCGATCACGACTGTTCACGGAATGACGCTCGGTGAGTTGGCGCTGATGATCAACGGCGAGAAATGGCTGGAGAACGGTATCTGCGACCTGACTGTGATTCCGTGCCTGAATTACACCCATAACACCCGCTACAGCCTTATCCTGCCGCCTTCCCCGAACATTAAGGACATGAGGGCCGTGTACCTATATTCATCAACCTGCTACTTCGAGGGTACGGTGGTCAGCCTCGGCCGCGGCACGCAGTTCCCGTTTGAGACCTACGGGCATCCGGCGATGACGGGATATTCCTTCTCCTTTGTGCCTCGAAGCATCCCCGGCGCGAAAAGCCCGCAGTTCCTGGATGAGGAGTGCCACGGCGTTGACCTTCGCCGCAAGCCGCTCCGCGACATTTGGGCGGAAAAGATCAATCTTGAATATGTCATCGATGCTTACCGCAATCTGAATATGGGCGATAAGTTCTTCGGTAAGAACAACTTCTTTGAACTTCTCGCCGGTGTGGACTGGTTCCGCTCGATGATAGGGAACGGTTCCTCCGCCGCCGAGATCTCCGCCCGTTGGGCCTCCGATGTCGAAAACTTCAAGTCCCGCCGCGCGCCTTACCTCCTTTATCCCGAGATATAAAGCAAAAACCGAAGCGAGGTTCTCACCCGGCTTCGGCTAATCTTATTCAATACTTATGAAATAACTATTGAGTCAGTTTTTGGTTTATGAGTAAAAATATTTATGTCGTCAGGGGATTATGCCATTTCCGTGCCAAACTTGATTCCAGTTCGAAATATTTTTTCCTATATTGTCTATGTCTTTGAATGTCATTTGTTTTCAGTACTTGCACGGAAAATTATAACTGTGATTATAATAACCGAAGTTATAATTTTGTCGATAAAGCTTTGAAAATGTTTATGAGTGGCTGTTTTCTAAGTACTTACTCAATTGTTGAGGAGGCACTTTTGCATTGTGCCCGAGTTCTTGCCTTGTTTTGCCTTGTGTGGACGAGAATTTGGCAATATGCCAGGGAGTGGTTAACTTTGCGGTGTTATGGTGCGGACAGCGGACATAGATTCTTTGTTTAGACTTTACTACAAGCCTTTGTGTATCTATGCGTTGCACTATCTCAAGGACAAGGATCTGATCGAGGATCTGGTACAGGAGGCTTTCACGGCATATTGGATGAAGCAGGCGGCGAGTGACGGGATTGATAGTCCGAGGGCTTATCTTTACACGGCTGTGAGGAATCGGTGCATTGATGCCATCAGGAGGCAACGGCAGGATGTGTCGCTGGACAGCCTTGAGAATGAGATACTTCCGGTTGAGGATGACGTGGCGATTCCCGATGATGAGGCCGTGGACAATTCCGTTAAAGAGGCGCGGATCTGGTCGGCCATTGACCGCCTTCCGGCCAAAAGGAGGAGAATATTCCTGATGAGCCGCCGCGACGGGATGAAGTATAGCGAGATCGCTCAGTCGCTCGGCCTTTCCGAGAACACCGTACGTAACCAGATCAGCAAGGCACTTGAGGCTATCCGCCAAGGTGTAAGGAAGGTCATCCTCTTCCTGATGTCGCTCTAGAATATTCAGACATCGCCTTAAGCCTTGAGAAGGAGCGGCTAACAAGGAGCTTTTGCTGTACGTTTTCTGCCCCATAAACCATAGGCCCCCGCTCTTCCAGGTGTGAAAAACCTTGCGCACCTAAAATGTCATCTGCCTGATGGCAAGCGAGTTGCACTTCCAGGTGCGAGCATATTCGCGCACCTGTGAGTCGTCGGCTTAGTTACAGAGCGTTCTGTTGGTGTTCAGGACTTCCAGGTGTGAAAAACCTTGCGCACCTAAAATGTCATCTGCCTGATGGCAAGCGAGTTGCACTTCCAGGTGCGAGCATATTCGCGCACCTGTGAGTCGTCGGCTTAGT
>ERZ825159.625-NODE-625-length-43160-cov-4.631551_pt1 | contig 43160 bp, 34 predicted proteins | sample MGYA00519932_ERZ825159 | MGnify/ENA primary metagenome ERZ825159 (study PRJEB31778, sample SAMEA3449191) | human gut metagenome | biome: human gut; feature: human-associated habitat; material: faeces | place: United Kingdom | collected 2010/2012 ... | reverse complement strand
TAAATTGGACAAAGGAACAAACAGCGGCGATTGAAACGCACGGCTGTAACATACTCGTTGCCGCCGCGGCAGGCAGCGGAAAGACGGCGGTTTTGGTCGAACGCATTATTCGTATGATTTGTGATACCAAAAACCCCGTTTCGGTGGACAGGCTTTTGGTATTGACGTTTACCTCCGCCGCGGCGGCCGAGATGAAAAGAAAGATTGCTGCCGCAATCGATAAAAAACTTGCCGAATTTCCCGATAATGATTGGCTGAGAGAACAGAGCGTAAAAGTCAATTCGGCGTGTATATCAACAATTCATTCGTTTTGCAGCCGTATAATCGGCAATAATGCGCATCTTACCGATTTGCCGTCGGATTATTCGATTATAACCGATGAAACGGAAAACGATATACTCAAAAATCGTGCGCTCGATGATGTGTTGGAGGAATATTATCGCCGAATCGATAAAAAGAACGGGTTCAGAGAGCTTGTGCTGAGCTGTGGTGTGCAAAATGATAAAGAGCTGCGCGAGATTATATTAAAGCTGTACGATTTTACTCAAAGCCTTGCATATCCTAAACGATGGTTCCGCAAGGTGCGCGGAACTTACAGGGGTGGCATTAAAACTTTTGGGGATATACAAAATTCGGATTGGTTTATGCCCTTAAAGCGTGAGATTTGCGGCTGTGCCGAGGAAATATCGAATGTGATGAAAAACCTTGTCGAATTGCTCGATGAAGAGGAGATTCCGCACGATAACAAACAGTATATTTATTACTTTAACCTTTTGCACAGCTTTTGCGATATATACGATAATCTCAATCTTGACAAAACCGAGGATTTTAAAAGGCTGTGTCGGCTTATCGGCGATTTTAAACTTCCGAATGCGGCGAGGGTAAACGATGCGGTGGCTGACATAAGGACAAAACTTGATTTTTACAGGAAGAATGTTATAGGCGGCAGATTAAAATATGCCAAGACTTTGATTACCGCGTTTGACGCGGAAAATATGCTGAGGCTGTCAAAATCATCGGCTATGGTGAACGCTCTGTGCAACATTGTAAGGCTGACGGAGAAAACCCACCGCAGGTATAAACTTGAACGTTCGGTTATTGATTTCAGTGATTTGGAACACGAGCTTTTAAAGTTGATTTGCGATGAAAAGGGCAGAGAAACGCCGCTGTGCGCAAAGCTGAGAGAGCATTATTATGAAATTTTGCTTGACGAATTTCAGGACACAAACGCCCTGCAATTCGAGATATTCAGTCATATATCAAAACCGAGCGGAAATATGTTTATGGTCGGCGATGTCAAACAGAGCATATATAAATTCAGAAACGCCGACCCGTCAATATTCTTGCGGCTTTATGACGAATACTCGGACGGAAACGGCGGACGGCTGATAAAGCTGTTTAAGAACTTCCGCAGCCGCCGCGAGGTTGTCGATTCGGTCAACCATATTTTTTCTGAAATAATGAATCGCCGCACGGGCGGCATAGATTATACAGAGGATGAATACCTGATTCTCGGCGCAAACTATCCCGAAGGCGTTCGCGATGCGGATTATCGAACGGAAATATTAATAAATGACGCGACCGAAACGGAAACAGACCCCGTAACACATCAGAAGATTTCCGCGCATGAACAAGAGGCAAAATATGCGGCAGAGCGCATAATTCGGCTTGTTCGCGATGATGGGATTATGGTTACGGACAGCGAAAGCGGCGAGCTGAGAGCGGCGCGGTTCGGTGATATTGCGGTTCTTGCATCGGGGTGGGACGAATGTTTGTGTGTCGAACAGGCGTTGAACGAAGTCGGAATATCCTGTTTTTGTGAAAAAAGCAGCCATTATCTCGATTCGACCGAGGTCGCAACGGTTCTCGCTTTTTTACAGATAATAGACAACCCCCTGCAGGACATTCCGCTGTTGGCGGTTATGCGCTCACCGATATTCAGGTTCGGTGCAAACGAGCTTGCGGAAATCCGCGCTTGTGCAAAAGATGTGCGGTATTATGCGGCGGTCGAAAAAGCGGCGGAGGATAATGAAAAAGCGGCAAAGTTCGTAAGGGTTCTGACCGAACTCAGAAAATGTTCCAAATATATGGGTGTTGATGAGCTTGTGCACAAAATATGTTATGACCTTGATTATATGTCAATCGTGTCGGCAATGTCTGACGGAGAGCTGCGCTGTGCAAACCTAAAACTTTTGCAAAAACGCTGTTCCGATTTTGAACAGGGTGTTTTGACGGGATTGTTTAACTTTACTCAATACATAGAAAGACTGCGCGAGAGCAAAAAGGATTTAAGCCCTGCCAACAAGTCGGCAGATTTTAACAATACGGTAACGGTTATGACGATTCATAAATCAAAAGGACTGGAATTTCCGATTGTCCTGTTGTTCGGCACAGACAAGCGAATAAATAAAAGCGACGCGACCAAGCGCGTGATTTGGGATGCGGAATTGGGACTTGCGGCGGATTATGTCGATACAAGACAGAGAATAATGTATCGTATGCCCCAAAAAGAGCTGATTGCCGCCGAGCTTTGCCGCGCATTATATGCCGAAAGAATGAGACTTTTGTATGTGGCAATGACGAGGGCGAAAGAAAAGCTTATTATTTCGGCAAGTATAACAAGGATTGCCGGAGCGGCGTGGAAAAACGCAATGTTTGACAAGGACAACAGAATGCAAAGCGATTCCACTCTTGCGGCGGCAAATATGCGCGATTGGGTATGGGGTGCGATGCTTGCGCATCACGACGGAAAGCTTTTCCGTGAAAGCGCCGAGAGGTTGGATGTTGTGCCGCATGCCGATTGTTTGGGTGAGTATATTGTATATGATTCAAAGGCAATGGATGAGGTTTTGGATGAATATTATTGCGGCGGTTCGGATAAACATATTGAAACATCGGAAATACAAGGTGAGATAAATTCCGAAAGTGCGGCGGATGATTCCGATGATTTAAGCGAAATGCTTAATTTCAGATATAATCATAACGGAGCGGCAATGCTGCCGCTGAAATTATCGGTAAGCGAACTGAAACGCCGCCAAATGCCCGAGGAAGAATATTCGGTAAATCTTATAAGTCCGAAAAGCGGACTTGTATATAACACGGACGAGATAAACGCGGCAGAGCGTGGAACGGTTACGCATTATGTTATGCAGCATATAGACATACACCGCACTGATAACAGCGATGATGTTATAAAACAAGTGGACGATATGACAAAATCGGGGATGATAACCGAAACCCAGAGAAACGCGGTCGATACCGATGCAATAGCGGGATTTTTTTTATCGCCGCTCGGTATGCGGCTTAAAGCCGCAAATGATTATCGCCGAGAATTTGACTTTTATATGCTTGTGCCGGCGAGAGAGGCAGAACCGACCGCGGATGAAAACGGCGGTGATGTGATGGTACAGGGAATAGCGGATTGTCTGTTCTTTGACGGTGACGAAATTGTGCTGATTGATTATAAAACGGACAGAGTTTCGGCAGAGAGCGCACAAAGGCGCAGCGAAATGTATCGGATTCAGACGGATTATTATGCAAGGGGCTTGTCGGCGGTTTTGGGTGCGCCAGTGACCGAAAAGTATCTGTATTTTTTGAACTGCGGTACTGCTGTTAAAATGTAAGCGAAAATTGATTAAATAAGGAAGGTGTTTCGATATGAAAGGGTTAATATTATCAATAACAGCAGGTCAGGGACATAACCAGACCGCAAAGGTGCTGAGCGAGGGATTTAACAGTAACGGGATAGATTGTTCGTATATGGACGTGTTTGAGTATATAAATCCGCTGCTTTCGGATTCGGTGTCACAGATATACCTGATGTCAACCAAAAACATTCCAAAAATTTACGGAAAGTTTTATCGTATGTGCGAAAACCGCCCGAATGACGAGATGCACGGGCTGCCTAAAGTCACAACGCGGATTTTGGCTAAAAAGCTCCTTAAAAAAATTGAGAGCGAAAGGCCCGATTTTATCATCTGTACTCACGTTTTTGCGGCGCTTTTGGTTTCGTGCCTTGACGGGTATATAAATCACAAAGCAAAAACGTTCGGAATAGTAACCGACTTTACGATACATCCGTATTGGGAGGATACAAGCCTTGATTATTATGTCACGCCGAATAAATTGCTGAACGGACAGGCAAGGCGAAAAGGCATCGGTGCGGATAAAATCTTGCCTATCGGTATTCCCATTGCGCCAAAGTTCGCGTCAAAGATGCCGAGAGAGGCAGCTTTGGCGGAACTCGGACTTCCGAACGAGAGAACGGTCTTGGTTATGAGCGGAAGTATGGGATTCGGCGATGTGGCAAGCGAAATTCAGGCACTTGCCGAGACGGATATGGATTTTCAGATTGTGACGATTTGCGGCAACAATACCAAACTTAAAAAGTGTATAGACAAACTTGACCTTCCGAAAAAGATTTTTAATTACGGCTATGTCAACAACGTTGATTTGTTTATGGACGCGTCGGAGTGTATAGTCACCAAGCCGGGCGGACTTACGTCAAGCGAGGCTTTGGCAAAGGGAATCCCGATGGTGATTAGCAACCCGATTCCGGGTCAGGAGGACAGAAATGTTGAGTTTTTGTTAAACGCCGGTGCAGCGATAAAGGTCAGCCCGACATATCCGATAGATGACGCGTTGATACAGCTTTTTTCGGATAACAGGCTGCGGCTTATTCAAGAGACGATAAAACAGCTCGGAAAGCCGAACTCGACTCAAACGCTTATTGATTTTGTTAAAGAAAATTGTAAATAAAGTAACAGAAATGTCATTTAAACAGGGCGGAAAATAACAGAGACTTGCAGCCGAAAAATTAATTGTTACATTTCTGTTAATTCTATTGACAAAACCTAAAAATTCTATATAATGTTAGTGAAAAAACACTGTCGGATTTTTCGGCAAATTTAAATTGTCTTAAATGACAGAGGTGACCGACTATGGCTAAAGCACCTGAAAACAAGAACAACACTAACATCGGCAATGACGAGGTAAAACCGAAAACCGCTTTCGCAGAGACGAGAGCAGATGAAAAAAACGAAAACAACAATGCTGTCGGAAAGAATCCGAAAAAGCATTCCGATAAAAATAACGGCAAGACGGCGTTTGACAAGAACCATATCCCCGATTATGAGGATTTGTTCCGTGACGGAGCGGAGCAAGAGAAAAAGAGCAAATCGAGTGCGATACCAAAGCTTTTGTTTAAACAAAACTGCGGCAAGCTCTTTGCGTCCGCGCTTTTGTATGTGGTAAAGGCGTCGCCGACATGGGCGATACCGCTTGTAACGTCAGAGGTTATAAATATTATTACATCGCGTGCGGACAACGCTGTGCAACAGCTCTTTATATACGGCGCGGTTCTGTTCGTCTTGCTTATCCAAAACATACCGACCCATATCCTGTATTCGCGGTTCACCGACCGAATGCTGCGCACGATAAGCGCGGGATTGAGAAACACGCTTATCCGAAAGCTTCAGCATTTGTCGCTTACATATCACAAAGAGATAGAAAGCGGCCGTGTTCAATCAAAGTTTTTGCGTGATATTGAGGCGATTGAGTTCCTCAACACCCATATCACAAAAAGCGTAATACCGAATATAATAAGCGTTATCGTGTCGATAGTAATAGCGGCAACAAAGAGCGGAACGGTTACGGCTTTCTTTGCGGTAATAATCCCCGTGAATGTGTTCGTTGTGTATCTTTTCAGAAACAGTATGCACGTCACAAACAAAAAATTCCGCAGCGAAACCGAAAACATATCGGCGAAAGTTTCGAATATGCTCGATATGATACCGGTCACAAAGGCGCACGGTCTCGAAAACGAAGAGATTGCAATTCTCGAAGAGAAAATCCGTACTCTGCGCGAAAAGGGCTTGCTGCTCGATAAGGTCAATGCCTATTTCGGTTCGGTAACGTGGGTCGTAAGCCAGCTTATGAGCGCGGTTTGCCTGTTCTTTACCGCATACCTTGCGTTTAAAGGGAAAATACAGGTCGGCGACGTTGTGCTGTACCAGTCATATTTTAACAGCATTTCGTCCGAGCTTCAGGGACTTATCAATATTTATCCCCAGCTGACAAAGGGTATGGAATCGATACGTTCGGTATCGGAAATAGTTTTGTCAAGCGAGGTTGAGAATAACGCAGGCAAGATTAAGCTCAGATATGTTCACGGCACGGTTAATTTTGACAATGTATCCTATCGCTATCCGCACGCGGACGAAGATATGATAAAGAACTTTACGCTGGCGGTTGAGCCGGGTGAATGTATTGCTTTTGTCGGCGCATCGGGTTCGGGCAAGTCAACGCTTATGAATATGATTATCGGATTTTTGATGCCGACAAGCGGAAGTCTCAGAATTGACGGAAAGCCGATAGAGAGCCTTAATCTGAGTACATACAGGCATTTTATATCGGTCGTTCCCCAGGCGAGCATTTTGTTCACGGGTACAATCCGTGAGAATATCACATACGGCTTGACCGATGTAAGCGAAGAAGAGCTTGACAGAGTGGTAAGGCTCGCCAACATAAACGAGTTCACCGATGAACTTCCCAACGGATTGGATACGCCGGTAACGGAAAACGGCGGTAATCTCTCGGGCGGTCAGAAACAGAGAATCTCGATTGCGCGTGCGCTGATTCGCGACCCCAAAATACTGATTCTCGATGAGGCAACGTCCGCTCTGGATAACATATCCGAATACCAGGTTCAAAAGGCGATAAATCATTTGACAAAAGGCAGAACAACGTTTATCGTTGCGCACAGGCTGTCTACAATAAGAAATGCCGACCGCATAGTCGTTATGGATAACGGCAGATGTGTTGAAATGGGAACGTTTGACGAGCTTATGGTAAAGAAAGGTAAGTTCTTTGAGCTTAAAACCCTTAACGATATGACCGCAAATGCGGTAAGCGAAATGAGCATAGATTAGTTTTGAAAGACACCGAAATATAATTTTAAAAACGGCACGCTTCTTTATAATAGGGGGCGTGCTGTTTAAATTGAAAATCGCACGAATTATAATTATCTTAATTTGCATTAAAAAATAATGAAAAATCATACTTTGGGATGATGACTTTTTTAAAATGCTATGTTATAATATGTCATATAATACTTAGAATCGGCGTTGTTGTCCGCAATATCGTCCGAGGGGAGGAAGTCATTTGAATTCGGTTGTAATGATAAAACCCGATATACAGGAAAAATTCGATAATTTTATGCAAAGCGGCAGGATTGCTTTGTTTTGTGCGCCTTGCGGCTTTGGAAAGACCACGGTTGTGCGCGAACTTTTAAAAACAAAAAAAACATACGAAATGTCGGCGGATGCGCTTGATGTGACGGCGCTGTCCGAAAAGGATTGGAATGTCCTCATCGTCGATAATCTTCAGCTTTTGCACGAACAAGAAATTCAGAGGGATTTGTGTGAATATATCCGCACAAGCCCCGAAAAAAGGTTTGTGTTTCTGTTGCGCGGATTGCCGCCCGGCTGGCTCATACCTTTTCGGTATTCGGGACTTATGCTGACGTTTAATTTGGAAGAGCTGTTTTTTGACCGTGACACAGCGATGCGGCTTTTTGCCGCTTACGGCGCGGAAGTATCCGAAACGGAACTTGCCGAGATAATGAGAGATACCCTCGGGTATCCTCTCGGGCTTTCGATAACGGCGCGGCGGCTTAGCGGAGGTGTTGAGTACGGAAAGAAGATATTTATTGAGGGCGTCAGAGAAATATTTATATATTTTGAGGAAGCAATCTATAAACGTCTTGAACTGCCGATGCGGCGTTTTTTGCTTGACCTTGCGCCGTTTGAAGTTTTCGATACCGAGCTTGCGAAAATGGCGAGCGGTGACAGCGGTGCCGGCGATTATCTCATAAATATTCAACAGAATGCAAATATGCTGATATTAGAGGGACCGGACGAGTTCCGGTTCTGGCCGATTTTCCGTGACTTTTTGCTGTGGGAACAGCAAAAAGAGTATTCAGAGGAGCAGAGACACGCTCTTTTGGGGCGCGGCGGACTTTATTTTGAGCTTAAGGGCGAATACGGAAAAGCTCTTGAGTATTATTCAAAAGCGGGCGAGAGCGGTAAGGTGTCGGAGATGCTTATAAAAAGCACAAATCTTCACCCCGGAATGGGTCAGTACGAAAAGCTCGAACGATACTTTCGCACACTCAAAGACTCACAGATAAAGGCAAGTCCGGCACTTATGCAGGGAATGAGTATGCTTTGCGCCTTGCGTATGGATTATGACGGCTCGGAGCGGTGGTATAATGAGCTTGAATGTTTTGCGGCGGTAAGAAACAAGTCGGACGCGGCGGCGAAAGAAGCGCGCAGCCGTCTGACGCATCTTGATATTTCTCTTCCGCAAAGAGGCGTCGGCGGACTTGTTAAGACTATATCGACCGCGTTTAAGTTGCTTACAAACAAAGAGATAAAGTTACCGTCATTTTCGGTGACAAGCACCCTGCCGAGTATTATGAACGGCGGTAAGGATTTTTCGCAATGGAGCAAAAAAGATGATTTTTTATACGCGACAATGCGAATTCCGGTTGAGGCGATTCTCGGCAAAGACGGCGTTGGTCTGCCGGATTGTGCGATGGCGGAGAGCAAGTTTGAAAAGGGTGAGGACGTTTCAAGCCGTATGCTGACCCTTGTGTCAAAAATCAGCGAGGTTCAAAGCAAGGGTACGCCCGATATTGAGTTTGCGCTGGTCGGGCTGCTTGCAAAAAGTCAGATTGACAGCGGAAGAGCCGAGGATGCAAATCGGACGATTGTCGCCCTGCGCGACAGATTTTCGGAGCGAAATCTTGAAAGATTTATGCCGAATATAGACGCTATGCTGTGTCGGATTGCGCTCAGGCTCGGCGATTTTGTATATGCAGATGAGTGGTATCGCGACAGTGCGCCGAGAGATACGGTCACGTTTAAAACAATGAAAAGGTATCAGTATCTGACCCAGGCAATGGTTGAGCTTGCGCACGGCGATTATGACGCGGTGATGCTTACGCTTGCGCCGCTCGAAACATTTTGTGCGGCGTGTGAAAGAAATATTGATATGATTCACCTGAAGATTATGACCGCGGCGGCAAGGCTCGGCAAAAAAGACGAGGTATGGCGCGATGATATAAAGACCGCGCTTGACATTGCGCAAGAGTTCAAATTTATACGCCCGATAAGCGAGTTTGGGGCGGTTGCCCTGCCGATGATAACACAGGTTATCGAAAAAAAGGACGAGTATTCCGAAAGGCTTGTGAGCGCGGTGAGAAATCAGACGGTTTTCTATCCCGATTTTTTAAAGCCTGTGCATCAAATGACAGAGCGGCTGACCGATGCCGAAATTCAGGTTTTAAGGCTTGTGTGTGCGGATAAAAGCAATGCCGAGATAGGTGAAATATTGGATATTAAGCTTGCCACGGTAAAAAGCCACGTGAGCCATATATTACAAAAACTCGGCGTGAATCGCCGCAGCGAGGCAAAAACCGCCGCCGAAAAAATGAAAATAATATAATGTGTGTATCTTTGGCGACCCGTTGCGGCTTTGCCGATGAGATGTATATAATTCTGTAGGGGCGGGGTTCTGCCTCCGCCCGAACACACGAACACCGCAACGGCAAATCAAAATAATTTTAATGAATTTATTGCCCGTTGCCCATACGGTTGCCAAGCCCAACCGCAATGAAAAAATTATTTTGATTTTGATTTTGATTAAGGATAATCCACATGGTTCCCGAAGAATGAGGGTTGTACCCGAAATTTTTTGGGAAAAAGAAACGCCGCGACACAGGCGATGAATTTTATCACGATAAAATTCGAGCAAGCAAAGCGAGCGCCGACGACGTAGGGTACGGTTCTAAACCGTACCGGACATACAAACGAATATGTTGTGAGTGAAAAGGCGAGGGGCGATGTTGTGTTCTTTCATCACGCCGCACAAATTCCCGTTTCGGATTGGAAAGAAATAAGGCGGTCTTTAATGTTCACAAAAGGCATTAAAGCCGCCTTTTGTGCGGATATTGACTTTGAATACAGGCAATGTATGAAATGGTATAAAGACGTTGAAAGATTTGTGCATACAGAGAAAAAAGATTTGTTTTTGTTCAAACGGAAATTTGAAACCTGCTTTTTTATCGGCGGACGGGTTACTTTTATCGAGTTATTTATTGATTTAAAGAAAATGCTTGATTTGCCTTTGGAAGAAAATTTTAAAGATTCGCCGGTGAGCGATTATGTTTTCTTTAACACCGGTTACGGAAAAGATATTTTGGTTGAATTCCCCGAGCTTGGATATTTTGATGAAAGATTACTGCCGCCAAAAACCGAGTAATGAGTTTGAAAGAAATATTGATATGATTGAGAATCCATAAAAAGTTTTTGGTGACGGAATGATAAAATTTTTCTCATAATTTTAGGCAGGTTGAAAGAAATTTTTAATTTTTTTCAAAGAAAAATAAAAAAACTATTGTAATTTTCGATGAAAAATGGTACAATAGTATTTATGGTATGAATATAGGCTGAAAATATTATGCTTTTTCGGCTTTTATTCGATTGAGTAAAAGAGTAAATGAATTCGGGAGATACACACTATGTTAAAGAAAAAATGGCTTCTTAAAGAAATTGACAAGGCAAGAGTTCTTGAAATATCAAAAACTTTCGGCGTTTCGCCCTTGACTTCGATAGTTCTTTACAACCGCGGCATCAGAGATGATAAGGCAATCCAAAATTTCTTGTCAAAAGACCAGGCCGCGCTGCATGATCCGTTTTTGATGCGTGATATGGATAAGGCGGTTGAACGTATTGCCGCCGCGAAAGAAGCAAATGAAAAAATTACAATCTACGGTGATTATGATGTGGACGGAATCACCGCGATTGCGGTCTTATACAAACATTTAAGCGGTATGGGAATGTCGGTTGACTATTACGTTCCCGACAGAATGCAAGAGGGTTACGGCGTGAACCGTGACGCGCTTGACAAGATCAAGGCAAACGGAAGTACCCTTATCATCACGGTTGACACGGGTATTACCGCGGTGGAAGAATGCGAATACGCAAAATCAATCGGTCTTGACCTTATAATCACCGACCACCACGAATGCAAAGAGAAAATTCCTCAGGCTTATGCCGCAATAGACCCAAAACGTAAGGACTGCGGCTATCCGTTCAAGAACCTTGCCGGGGTCGGCGTTGTGTTCAAGCTTATTACCGCAATCGAGGCGGCGGCAGGCAGACGCTCAACCGCCGAACTGATTGACAAATACGCGGATTTTATGTGTTTGGGTACGGTGGCGGATATTTCGCCGCTTATTGACGAAAACCGCATAATTGTGACCGAGGGTTTAAAACGTTTTAAAAACACAAAAAATATCGGTCTTAAAGCCTTGATAGACGTTTCGGTGGGTGACAAATTCATCACAACATCGACAATCGGATATATTATCGCGCCGCGCATAAATGCGAGCGGACGTCTCGGCTGTGCTTCACGCAGTGTTGAACTTTTTCTAACCGACAGCGAAAAGACGGCAAAGAGCCTTGCGCGGTCGCTATGTGACGAGAACTCGCTCAGACAACAGACCGAACAAAAAATGTTCAAAGAGGCGCTCGATTACATAGAGGAACACCCCGAGATAAACGATGATAAGATTTTGGTTATTGCCCATGAGAACTGGCATAACGGAATTGTCGGAATCGTTTCATCAAAGATAACCGAAAAATTTTATAAGCCGTCCATTTTGTTCGCCGTTGACGGTGACGAGGCGAAAGGCTCGGGCAGGAGCATTTCGGGATTTAACCTTTTCGGCGCTCTCGAAAATTGTTCGGATATGCTCGAAAAATTCGGCGGTCACGAGCTTGCGGCGGGGCTTGCCATAAAGGCTGAAAACATTGAGGAATTCCGCAAAAAGATAAATGAGTATTCAAAAGATAAAATAAGCGAAAATATGATGATTCCGACCGTTATGCTTGATGCGGCGATAAAAGTTCCGTACATAAATATGGATACGGTTCATGATATAAACCGCCTTCAGCCGTTTGGCGTTGAAAACCCAACCCCTGCATTCGCGGTGCGGAATATAAGGATTCACAAAATCAGCGTAATGAGCGAGGGCAAGCACCTTAGAATGACGTTGCTGAAAGACGGAAAGTATCTCGATGCGGTGGGATTCGGAATGGGTGAGTATTATCACCACCTCGAAGAGGGCGATTATGTCGATGTTGCTTTTGCGCTTGACATAAATGATTATAAGGGATTTCAAAACGTTCAGCTTATTTTAAAGGACATAAAAAAAGTTGACGCCGATAAAGACGGCAATTAATCCGATATTGTATTTAAAAGATACTTTGGTATCGAAGATAAAGCCGACAATGTTATGTCGGCTTTAATTGATTTTAGGAAGTGACACAGCTATGATTGACAATGAAAAAACAGAATACAATCTTGATACTTTAATCAAAAAGTTTGAGGCGTATCACAATGTGCCGAACGATGTTGAGCTTATCCGAAACGCGTATGCCTATGCGGCGGAAAAGCACAAAACCCAGGTGCGCAAGTCGGGCGAGCCGTATATCACGCATCCTTTGCGTGTGGCGTGCACCATTGCGGATTTGGGACTTGACGCTCAATCGGTATGTGCCGCGCTTTTGCATGATGTGATAGAGGACACCGACAGCACCTATGACGAGGTGGCGGAACTGTTCGGCGAAACCGTTGCAATGCTTGTTGACGGCGTTACCAAACTCGGCAAGATTCCCACTACGTCAAAGGAGGAACAGCAGATTGAGAACCTACGCAAGATGTTCTTTGCGATGGCAAAGGATGTGCGTGTAATTGTCATTAAGCTTGCTGACAGACTGCATAATATGCAGACATTAAAATATATGCCCGAGAATAAACAGAGATATATCGCACGCGAAACGCTTGAAGTCTATGCGCCGCTTGCGCATCGTCTCGGTATGTCAAAGATAAAGTGGGAATTAGAGGACACCGCTCTTAGATATATCGACCCTGTGGGGTATTATGAAATCGTGGATAAGATTGCGCAAAAGCGCAGCGAACGCGAAAAATTCATTGGAAAAATTATCGAAATTCTTAAAGATAAGCTGACAAAGGTTTTGGACGAACCGCCGATAATAGAGGGGCGCGCAAAGCATTTTTACAGCATTTATCGAAAGATGTTTATGCAGAACAAGACGATAGACGAGCTTTATGACCTGTTCGCTGTTCGTGTAATCGTGGATACGATCGCGGAATGTTATGCGGTTTTGGGAACGGTTCACGAACTGTTCAAGCCTGTTCCGGGCAGGTTTAAAGATTATATCGCAATGCCGAAACCGAATATGTATCAGTCTTTGCATTCAACCCTTATCGGTCCGGGCGGCACACCTTTTGAGATTCAGATTCGTACAAAAGAGATGCATCACACGGCGGAAAACGGTATCGCCGCGCACTGGAAGTATAAAGAGGGCGTGACGGCATCGAGCGACATGGACAAAAAGCTTGAATGGATAAAACAGCTTTTGGAAATCCAAAAAGAGAACAACGCCGAGGACTTTATGGAGGCGCTGAAGATAGATATGTTCAGTGACGAAGTATTTGTCTTTTCACCAAAGGGCGACGTTATAAGCCTGCCGATTAACGCAACGCCGATAGACTTTGCTTATTCGATTCACAGCGCGGTCGGAAATCATATGGTCGGCGCAAAGGTAAACGGAAAGATTGTCACGCTCGATTATACCTTGCAAAACGGCGATATAGTCGAGATTATCACTTCAAAGACGAGTAACGGCCCGAATTTGGACTGGATAAAGATTTGTAAGACTTCTCAGGCGAAAAACAAGATAAATCAATGGTTTAAAAAGGTCAACAGAGAAGAAAATATCCAAAAAGGCCGTGAAACTCTCGAACACGAATTGAAAAAAAGTTCTCTGCCGCTGACGTTTTTAGAGGATAAAGAACTTATCTCGTCTTTGGCGAAAAAGTACGGATTTAACAATTCCGAGGACTTGCTCGCCGGGATAGGATACGGAAGCTCGAACGCCGGCAGATTTGTGACAAGGTTCAAGACTGAGTGCAAAAAGAAGTTTGCCACCGAGGAGAGTCGCACGGCGGCGGAGCTTATTCCCGTCGTTGCAAGACCGAGGGGCGAAACCAACAACAGCGGCGTAATCGTTCAGGGTATCGACAATTGTCTTATTAGATTTTCGCATTGCTGTAACCCTGTTCCGGGCGATAAGATTGTCGGATATGTTACGCGCGGCAGAGGTGTTGCGATTCACCGTGCCGATTGCATAAATATGTTAAATGCGCTCAATAACAAGCAAGAGAGCGCGAGGTTTATCCCCGTTAAGTGGGCGGATGATACGGACGCAAGCTTTTTGTCAACCCTCACCGTTACGGCGGGAAATCGTTCGAACTTGCTTTTGGACATTATGGGTGCAATATCCGAGCTTAAACTTACGGCAACGGGCGTAAACGCGCGAACGGGCAAGAATAACCTTGCTATTATCGAGGTGACAATGGAGATTGCCGATACGGAACAGTTGAATAAAATCATAAAGAAGATTAAACAGATTGACGGTGTGCTGTCTATTGTCCGCCGTCGCCAGTAATTGGATTTATATGAATTTTTGTATATGAGGTAGAAATATGAATGATACGTTGAATAAAAGTATGAAACTGTATTCGCTTGTTTTGGGTCAGCTCGGAACGAACTGTTACATCTGGGCGGACGAAGAAACAAAAAATTCAATCGTGATTGACGCGCCCGATTGTGCGGACAAGATAATTGCGTTTGCCGATGGAAAAGGCCTTAAAATCACCGATATAATATTGACTCACGGGCATTTTGACCATATGCTTGCACTTGCCGAACTTAAAGCGGCAACATGTGCAAGGCTGTCGATATTTGAAAAGACGGAAAGGTTTTTAGAGGACAGAGTTTTGAATTTATGTCACTATATGGGCATAGAGCTTTCGCCGACAAAGGCTGATAATATACTATATGACGGGGATATAATCAACTTTGGCGAGAATAGGATAAAGGTTATTGCAACACCGGGGCATACAGAGGATTGCATTTGTCTCTTGTGCGGAAAAACGCTGATAAGCGGCGATACGATTTTCAGATTGAGCGTGGGCAGGTGGGATCACCCGACCGGAAATATGAAAGAGGAAATCGAGTCGATACAAAACAGACTTATGACGCTTGACGATGACGTTTCGGTATATCCCGGTCACGGTGAGCCGACAACAATCGGCGATGAGCGCAGAGGAAACCCGTACATCGGATAAAAGAGAGAAAGATATGAAAGATAACAATAACTTACCATGGGGTGTTCTCACGGGAATACGCCCGTCTAAAATTGCGGCAAAGCTGATTCTCGGAGGAATGTCGGAACGTGATGCGGCGCAATACTTTGTCGATAATTATAATGCTTCGCCGTCAAAAGGCGCGCTTGCGGCAGAGGTTGCGGCGGTCGAAATTCCGATTATCGAAAATATGCTGTCCGATGGCGTGAGTATCTATATCGGAATCCCGTTTTGTCCGACAAGATGTTTGTATTGTTCGTTCGTGACGTGCGGCACAAGACAGGCGGCGCGGCTTTCCGATGAATATTGCGAAATGTTAAAGCGCGAAATATCATACACCGCCGAGATAATACGGCATAACAATAACAAAATCGAAACCGTATACATAGGCGGCGGTACGCCGACAACGCTTTCGGCGGATAAACTCGATGAGCTGCTTGTGCATATTTACCGCGAATTTGATATGTCGCATTGCCGGGAATTCACGGTTGAGGCAGGCAGACCCGACACAGTTGACCGGGATAAGCTTGAAACGCTCAAAAAGCATAAGGTGGACAGGATAAGCATAAATCCTCAGACAATGAATAGCGAAACGCTGAAATTAATCGGCAGAAATCATACGCCGAAACAGATAATCGATGCGGTTGCGCTTGCACGCAGCTGTGGGTTTGATAATATAAATATGGATGTAATCGCAGGGCTTCCGGGCGAGAGTCTTGATATGTTCAAATATACACTGGACGAAGTGGAACGGCTTATGCCCGAGGACACAACTGTACACGTTATGAGCATAAAGCGTTCGTCACGGCTGCATGAATATTTGAGCGACTATGATTTGACTGACGGTGAAACCGCTGCGAGGATGGTCGATTATGCGTATGATTATATCAAGTCTTGCGGAAAGCGGCCGTATTATATGTACCGCCAAAAAAATCAGCTCGGAAATCTCGAAAACGTTGCGTATGCAAAACCCGGACACGAGAGCCTTTATAACATCTATATAATGGAAGAGGTTCAATCGATAATTTCGCTCGGCTGCGGCGGCGTTACAAAGGTTGTTGACCGCAACACAAACCGAATCGAGAGGATTTTTAATGTCAAAGAACCAAAGGATTATATCGAGCGCATCGATGAGATGCTTGCGCGTAAAGATGCTTTAAGGGATTGGAAGATATTTGATTAAGTAAACCCGATAGGGCGAAAATATTGTGAAAATTGAATATATGTCCAAAATTGATATTTGTTTTGTGCAAGTATCGATTTGTTTTGTGCATTGAAAAATTAAAAAATCGGTGTATAATATGATGTGTTCAAAAAATAAGGAGTGACAGAAAATGAGTACAACACAGATTGCGGCACAGGTTTTGGGCGCAATAGGAATTTTAATTTATGTGATTATGTATCACAGCAAGAACGTGAACAACGTCCTGCATAAAAAGTTTTGGATGGATATTGTTTGGGCATTGCATTATTTTTTAATCGGCGGATATACGGGGTGTATAACCAATGTAATATGCTGTGCAAGAGAAGCCGTTTTTATGAACAACGATAAAAAGATTTTCAAAAGCCGACTTTGGCTTATCTTGTTTTTGATTATAAACTGGGTATCGGCGGCGCTTGTGTGGAAGGGCTTATATTGCTTTCTCCCGGCGTTGGTCTCAACGCTCGGTACATTTTCTTTTTGGCAAAAGAATATGACGGTTGCGAGGGTTATTGCACTTGTCAACAACGTGCTTATGTTTACGTATGACGTGTATGTTCTGTCATATATGGGTATGATAGGCGAGGCATTGGTGTTCTTATCGGTAATATCGGCGCTGTTGATTCAAAGATACAACATAAAATTCACATTCTTAAAAAGAGCATAAATTAAAACGGCGGCAAGACCGAATTCGGTCTTGCCGCTTGATTTTTATATGATACCTTTCTTTTTGAGTTCGTTTATAAGTGAGTTTATGTAAAAGTCAAATCCCATGTCATTCGGATGCAGATATGAATCGCGGTAGTATTTTTTATCTTTGTCAACAATTTATGTCGATTGCCTTAAACCCTTCGCCGAGAACCTCGTGAACGTTGTTTATGATAACAAATGCGTTCTTGTCAATCTCTTTTATCATTGTTATGTAAACAGGCAGTTCTTTGGGTGTTATTACGCACAAAAGCATAAGGGATTCACGGTTTGAATACATACCTAAGCTGTGTATTCCCGTGACGCCGCGCTCGAACTTTTGCAATATATGCTCGGATATTTCTTTGATATTCTCAGAGAATATCAAAATCATTTTTGCGCTTTCGCCGAACGTCATAATTTTATCTATTATTATTGATGAAACAAATAAAGCCGTAATCGAATAGAATGTCACGGAAAAACTTTTGAATATTATTCCCGAAATAATAACGATAAAACAATCTATGAACATTATCAGCTTTGCAAGCGAAATATGCGGCAGAAATTTTTTCAGAATCAACCCTGCAAAATCACTTCCGCCGGTCGATGCCCCGACTTTAACAATCATTCCCACGCCCGCGCCCATCAGTATTCCGCCGCACATAACGGCAATAATTTCATTTTCGTAATATGGCGGAATATAACTTGTAAGCTCCAAGCATACCGAAAGCATTATTATTCCGAATGCTGTTTGGAACACGGCGTATCTGCCGAGAGTCTTATATCCGAAAACAAACAATATTGCGTTAAAAAACAGGTTTGTTATTGACATCCGTATATTGAATAAATGCAACAGAATTGTTCCTATGGTAGAGATTCCTCCGGCAGATATTTTGTTCGGGGTAAGGAATACATTTATCGAAACAGCAAGCAAAACACACCCCGTTATTATAAATATAGAGTCCCAAATTATCTTTTTGTGATTTATATGCATACTTAAATCAACCCCGACTCCGACAAATCATCGAATATTGCATTGTGTATATCGGCACGCATTTCACAGATTTTATTATAATCATAACCTTTAAAGCCGTTTTTCTTGTTTAAGCATCTTGTCGCATTTGTGAGGATGATTACATACATATCTTTCTCGCGGCTGAAAAACAGTGATGTGCCTGTGTGACCGCAATGTCCGAAGCTGCCGATTGGGAAAAGCTTTCCCGTTTGAGGGTATTTTCCGTCAACGATAAGCCAGCCTAGTCCCCAACCTTCGTCAAAGTCTTTGATATAGTTTTGTTCGGCGAGGTCAAAAAACTTTTCGGGGTATAAAGCTTCGCTTTTATTCATAATTGCTTTTGCATATTTATTTATGTCATTGAGAGTAAAAAACTGACCGCCAGAACCTGCGCTTGTCCTTAATACGCGAATATTTTCATCATCCCAGGGATGTGAAAGACCGTCAAGAGTTTCTGTTCGATAGCATATTGCGGCGTTCGGCTCGTTAATCTCAATATTAAACTTGCTTCGTGTATATCCGAGAGGAGTTTTTATTTTTTCATCAAAAACCTCTTCCAAAGTTTTTCCGTATATCTTCTCTATGATATAACCGAGCAAAATCATTCCGTTGCACGAATATTCCTGTGACTTTCCGGGTTCAAAGGCGAGTGAAGTATGTAATATAAAATTAGCGACCTTATCATTGCCTTTGTCCGCAATTTCCTGCGGAATATCATATCTGCGTATTCCCGAGGTGTGCGTCAAAAGCTGTTTTATTGTTATAAAAGCCTTATCTTTGGGAGTATTATCAAAAAAATGTGCCAGCGTATCATCGAGTGAGAGTTTATTTTCGCCGATAGCTTTTAAAATCAGCGGCGATGTAACAAGTACTTTTCCCATACTTGCTATATCAAAGTATGTATCGGCGTTTACGTTCGGAGAGTGAATAAATCTTTCATAACCTTTTGCATATACAAACACGCAGTATGAGTCAAAGTCGTTGTCGGCAAATTTTTGATTTAACAGTTTTTCAGTATTTTTAAAATTCATTTTCGATTATCTCCTTTTATGTTTATACTCATATTATATTCCGAATTCTTAAATATTTCAATATAAAAATTCAGTTCATTAGCACAAAACTGTTCATTTATTATTGACATAACAAATCGAAAATATTATAATTATATAGAAATCTTAGAATCGGAACGGTGATTATAATATGGAAACAATGCTTAATAAATTTGAGTGGAACGCGGTTGAAATAAAAGATGTTTTTAGGGTAAACAGCGGTGTAGCCGGAACAAAAATCAATGACGGCGGTAACACGTTTGTGTACCAGATTGGTTTAAAGCTGAGCGGATATACCGAGATATTTTATGACGGAAAGAAAATTGATTTTCGCGAGGGAACTGTTTTATATCTGCCGAAAGAGCGTGACATGAATATTGATTATCACAAAACGATAATGGAACAGGGCGAAAGTCTGTGTTTGTTTTTTGACTCGGATAAAAGTTTGCCGCACAAGCCGATTCGGGTGGATTGCGGTGACACCCAAATATCGGAGTTGTTTTTTAAACTTCATAAGATATATAACAGGGAGGACAGAGATAAGTTTTATTCAATGAGCATTTTTTATGAAATACTTTCGATGCTTGATAACACGCTTATGCGCAAATCTTTTTCAAAATATGACAACATGGATAAGCTTGCTCGGTATATGAAAGAGCATTGTACGGATGAGTATATTGACTTTAACGGACTTGCAAAATCCATGGGTATGAGCATCGATTATTTAAGGCATAGGTTTAAAAAAAGGTACGGAGCATCACCGCTCGCATATGTCCACGAACTTAAAATCAACTATATAAAAATGCTGATTTGTGAAACGGAGTATTCGTTCGGCAGGATAGCGCAAATGTCGGGATTTTCGGATTTAAATTATTTTTCACGATTTTTCAAAAAGCATACCGGAATGACCCCAACAGAGTACCGTTGCAGGTTTGGTATAAGCGCCGTTGTTTAAAAAGTTAGGATTTATGAATCTTTTTGGGATTGACAACAGTTTTTAAATGGTGTAAAATATATATGTAAATTTTAACATAAAATATATACGGCGGAGGATTTGAATGAACAGAACGCTTTTGCAAATAAAGGTTTTATACGAAACGATGGGAAAGTCGGAAAAGCGTATCGCGGATTGGCTTTTCGAACATTCGGGCGAGATTATACCTCTATCCATAACCGAGCTTGCCGAAAAGAGCAGCAGCAGTGAAGCAACCATAGTCAGGTTTGCAAAGCGGCTGGGGTTCTCGGGGTATCAAGAGCTTAAAATTTCTTTTGCACAAGAGAGCGGAAAGAAATTGATTAACGATGACATAAGCCGTGATGATACCTGTGCGGATATATTTGAAAAAATCTCGAATGATATATATTGTTCGCTCGAAATGACAAAGAACGCCATAGACCCAAAAAATCTTGAAAAGGCGGCAAAAGCGATTCTCGATGCGAATACGATAAGTATTTTCGGGCTGGGAAATTCCGCGGCGGTCGCAACCGATGCGGCGCATAAGTTTTTGCGCGCAGGGTGCAGAGCAACGGCGTATTCCGACAACCATATGCAGGCAATAGCCGCATCGCACCTGACCGATAAGGATGTTGCGATTGGCATATCTCATTCGGGTTCGTCAAAGGATATTGTCGATGCGCTCGCCATATCAAAGCGCAACGGCGCAACCACGATTTGTATAACGAATTTCGGAAAATCGCCGATTATAAAACAGAGCGGAATTGTTTTGTGTACAAGGTCAAAAGAAACCGAATATTCGATATTGGGCTTGAACTCGCGTATTGCCGCCCTGGCGATAATAGACGCGATTTATACATATATCATCTGTAAAAGCGGAGAGCGTGCCGAGAATGCGGCGCGCCGCGCGGAGAAAGCCTTGCAGAGCAAGAAATATTAAATTCGGCGATTTTTATGCGAGAATCGGCGAATTGGTATATTTATGTGTATACGGACGGTTTTATAAAGGAAATTTGTATTAATTTGCGATAATTGGCTATTGATTTTTTATTACATTAATGGTATTATATATATAACAAGTTATACAGGAGGAAAATCATGTTAAAGAAACTTAAAAAGATTTTATGTCCGGCATTTGTATTTACGGCTTTTTCGGCTGTGAATGTATTTGCCGAGGGCGAAACAAAGCAGGTGAATCCGCTTGCAATGGTGATGCAGTTTGTTCCGCTGGTTCTGATTTTTGTGGTGTTTTACTTTTTGCTTATTCGTCCGCAAAAGAAAAAGGAAAAGGCTTTGAAAGATATGATTTCAAGTCTTAAAGTGGGCGACACCGTTGCGTCAATCGGCGGTATTCACGGTAAGATTATCAGAATCAAAGACGATGTTTTCGTTCTTGAATCGGGTCTTGGTGCAAATAAATCTTACATCTCTCTTGACAGAAGCGCAATAAGCCGCCTTGTTAAAGAGGGCAAGAATAAGAACGTTGCGGATGAGGATGTTGCTCCCATTCCCGATGACGATTCATCAGCTGAGGAATAAAATAATTTTAATTTAAGCTCAAAAAAGACCGAAATTCACGAAATTTCGGTCTTTTTTTTGCGTGAGAAAAATTTTTTAAAAAAATTTTCAAAAAAAGTGTAACAAAATTCGTTTTAAAGTGTATATATATATGAATGGGTAAATCAGCTGAAAAATCAGGAGCAAAAACGAATGAGGATTTCGGCGGATAAATTTTTTATAAAACCGTGACGAATAAAAATGTAAATTAATAAATCAAACCCCAACAACCGTTTTAAACGGCTGTCGGGGTTGTTGCTTTTTAAAATTTCATAAGATAACCGCGCTCATCGGGGGTAAGACGCAGGTCTTTTGCCGACATGGAATCGGTCAGATATTCAATCTTTCTCGGTCCTATCTGGACAAATGTATTGACATTATCGTCACTCGTCAATGCCGAAAGCATAAGCGCCGAAATGCTTACATTTTTTTCTTTTGACATTTCTTTGAGCCTGTTATAAAGTTCAAGATTATGTGCGTTTAAGAATTCGTCCTTTACCGCTTGGGGAATTTTGTCCTCACCGATGCTGTCGAGCATCGCAAAGAACCCCTTTGACTGTGACGAAAAGGCAAAAACGTTCAATGTGTCCGCCGCATATTTTTGATATTCGGCATCGTCCATTGTATAAATAAGCTTATCGACAAATTCGGGATTGGGTTTTCCGACACTGTATTGAATCTGACCGGCGATAAACGGCTTTAAACCGTTTGACTTTGCATAATCGTTTGCCGCCCGTATCCTGTCATAGCCCCAGTTCGACACGGCAATATACTTTGCCTTGCCGGTATCGAGAATTTCGTTCATTATCTCGATAAGCCGCTCGGGCGGAATGTTCGGGTCGTCTTTGTGCAGCCAGTATATATCGATATAATCGGTGTTGAGATTTATAAGGCTGTGTTCAAAATCGTCAAATATTTCATCTCTCGACAACCGTGAAATATCCATACTTTCAAGCCGCGGATGACCGCCCTTTGTCGAGATGATTATTTTATCGCGGTTTTTACGTGCGGTCAGCCATTCGCCGATGGTTTTTTCGCTTATACTCTTGCCCATATTCATCCAATCGGCATAAAAGCTTGCCGTATCTATGATATTTCCGCCCATATCGACAAATTTATCAAGCATCTCAAAGGATAAATCTTTGGACATTTGTGTTCCGAATCCGTCAGTGCCGAGAATTATTTTGCTTGCCTTTAAATCGGTGTGGTTTATTGGTGAGTATATCATTTAAAAATTCCTCCTGTCAGACAGCCTTGATTATTGCCGCCGATTTTTTGTGTATGTGAACTTTGAGCGTATCCGCCGCAATCTCGGCATTTATGCCGAGGCCGGTCGGATAGACGCATTCTGCCGAGGTGTATTGCGCAAGCGGAACGGTTATATCCCTGTCCGTATCGCTCAAATTTTCTATACAGATATAAGAATGACCGATGCCCCTGTATCCGCAGGCAACAACATCATCTTCAAAATTGACCGCACCGCACGGATAAAACGGAATAAGATTCGGTATCTCATCTCTTGTCGATTTATAAAAATCGATTCCCTGTTTTAAAAGTTGGAATTGTTCATCGTTCAAAAGATGCGTTTCTCCCGAAACGGCAGGCCTTTTGAACATTGCGTTCACCGCGTTGATTATTATTTCACCGTCGGTGTGACTTTGCATCGGCAAAACCCAAACCTGTGCTTGGCGCGGCAAGACAGCCGTTCCCGACATTGCGGCGATAGCCGCGGTCGGTTTATAATCGGTCGCGTCGGAGGTTGATTGTACGGAAAAGTGCGACAGGGTTTTATAATCCATACGCATACCGCCGCTTGCACAGTTCTCAATAATCAAATTCGGATGCCGTGCATAAATGCCGTCAATCCAATCGAGATACGCCGCTTGGTGCTGCATAAGACCATCGCCAAAGCTGTCGCAAGCGATTTCCGTTCCCGAACCGCCGTCTATGTTATAATCAAACTTAAAATATTCTATGCCGAGTTCGTTTATAAGGCGGTCAACAACGCCGTCCAAAAAGTCTGTTACATATTTGCATCTGAAATCGAGCTGATACCTTCCGTGGTCGATTATGCGCTTTCCGTGGCGCATAAAAAAGCATTCGTCCGAAAAGCTGTCGAGAATGGGACAATTGATGCCGATACTTTCGGGTTCAAGCCATATGCCGGGTTTCATTCCCTTTTTTCGGATATAGTCAAAAACCTCTTTTATTCCGTTCGGAAAGCGGCTTTCGCATACCTGCCATTCGCCGACCGTCTCCCACCATGTTCCGTCCGCGTACCAGCCTGCATCCATACAATATATTTCCGCGCCGATTTTCGCCGCCGCATCAATAACGGGCAGCTCTTTTTCGGTTGTCGGGTCGGCGTTCAGACACATCATATAGTCGTTAAATATAACGGGCAAATCAATATCCGAGGGACTTTGGTACGCAATTTCTCGGCGGTGTTTTGTCATTTCTTCGATTGCGCCGCCGATGTCGGAGGAAAAAGCAACCACGGCGGCAACGGTTGTGAACCGTTCGCCCGATTTAAGATTCTTCCACCAACGGTTTTCCTGTTCGGACGGACCTGATAATTTGAGATAGTTTACGTCTTTAATGTCGCTTATCTCAAAGTTCCATGAACCGTTATGCTCTATCTGCCAGAAAACACTCTCGTTTGAGTTTTGGATTATGCCCATCGGCATAAATTCTTTTGTTGACCATGTTCCCGTGTTCGATACGGATATTCGCTTTGACGAAAATTCGGTTATGCGGCTGTAGCCAAGCTCGCTCGGGGCATAGCCGCGCCATTCGAGTTCGCGGCACCACGCATTGTGACAGAGCCAAATGCGGTCAATGTCAAAGCCGTACATACAAAACGAGCTTGCGTATTCCAAACCGAGGTCGTATGCTGAGATGTTTTTTATCTCGGCATACGAGCGAACCGCGCTTGCATCGCCGAGAAATTTGTAATGCTGAATAACGCGGATTTTTTCGTTTTCGAGAATAAACGAAATTTCGGAATCGCTTTCGGTATGCGAAACGTATTTGAGCGTGTCCGAAAGCTTGCTGCCCGTATGCTTTGCGCCGTGGTGGTCATCGGGGTTTTCGCCCGTTGCAAAGACCTCAACGGGAACAAAAAAGCGGTTTGGCTCGGTTTCCGTATTGTTTATGCCTATGTTTAAGACGTCAAGACGTCCGTCATCATCGATTAAAAATGATAAATATATCTTATTTTTATAAAAGTTCAGCTTTTTCATAAAAATCTCCATTCCGCCGCTCTGCATCGGCATAAATTGTAATTAATTTTCTCTTATCCGCAGTGCAAGGAATGATAAGAGATTTTTTCGCCCATGTGCGTTTCCGAGGTACAGCCGAGGAAAAATTCGCACGGGCAATTAATTCCGAATGTGAAAGGAACTTTCACGTTATGTGTCCTTTATATTATTTAAGTCCGCCAAAGACCTTTATTGCCGCCTTAACGTTCTCTTTCATACCGATTTCCGCCGCAGCGGCTATATCGTGGAAGAACGTTCTGTCCGTCATTTTTTCAACGGCTTCGCCGCCTGCCTTTGCCATATAGGTATAATAATTAATCTTGCGAACGCCGCACTCGATTACCTTTTTATAATCCTCCTCGGATACGCCGCTGCCGCCGTGCATAACTATGGGAACGTCAATCATTGATTTAATTTTAGCAACCCTGTCAAAATCAAGCTTAGGCTCTTTGAGATAAATCCCGTGAGCTGTGCCGAATGCGCACGCAAGCGCGTCAATGCCGGTATCGTTCACAAATTTAAGCGCAAGGTCGGGGTCGGTATATATACTCTCGCCGCCGCCTTCACCGGCTTCTCTCGCGCCCATACTGCCGACCTCTGCTTCAACGGAAACGTTTTCGCGCTCGGCAATTTCCTTTATGATACAGGTGTTGGCGCGGTTTATTTCAAGGTCGCATTCCGAACCGTCATACATAACCGAGGTAAAGCCGAGGTCGATTCCGCGCTTTACATAATCTATGTCCGTGCCGTGGTCTAAGTGAACGCACACCGGCACGCTTGCCTTGTCCGCCATAAATTGCATCAGCGGCGCGATTTCGTCCATTTTACAAAGTCCCATTTCTTCGTGAACCTGTGCGTGCATAATGATTACCGGTTGGTTGAGTTCTTCCGCCGCGCCTATTACCGCGCGAAGGCTTTCGAAATTCGGCGTATTGAACGAGCCTATGGCACATTCCTTTGCCTCTGCAATTTTAAGTATGTTTTTTAAGTTTACAAGCATTGTATATCCTCCGTATTTTGTGTGAATTTTATTTCTAAATGTGTTTTGTATTCCTCGTTCGGGTCAATAAATTTTAAGATTCCGTCGCGGCGGTTTATATCCCTGCCGTCGGGGGTACAGTTACCGGGTTCCAAACCCAAAACGTACTCGCCCTCGCCCATCATCTTCCATTGAGTGAAACGGTCAAGCGTTGTTTTGTCAAAGCTGATGACAAGACCGCGTTCGATGTCGGGGTTAAAGATTCCGACCGCCGCCGTAGTGTTTTTTGCCTTTACGTCATAATAATAACAGCGTTCTTCATAGCCGCTCTGCGGCTTTTCCATAACAAGGCTGTTTTCTATATCCTCTTGCGCATGGGCATTTCTTGCCCTTACGGACGTATGCGGAATATTGACAACCGCGTTTTCACTGAGCAGGGGATAACCCATATTCATATGATATAAAAGCATACACGGCGCGGTTTCGCCGCCGATATTTTTAACCGTGTCGTCAATCTTTATCAGGTTTTCCGATTTTGAAATTGTGTATGTGCGGCACAGTAAAAGTTTGCGGTTAAAAATTGCCGCGTCACGAACCGTTGCCGAAATTTTTATCTCGTTTTCGTCCTTGGTATAATAATAGTTTTCGCTCGGGGTATTTGATATTGTGCCGTGAAGCGGCAGAGCCTCGCCCTCGTCAACACAGGGACTTCCGACCGCGGTCAAACCGCAGGTTGTTAAAAATCCCGCGGTAAAGGATTTTAAAAATCCCGTACCGTCTTTGTCATAAAATTGCGGTGCAACATAGCCGCAGGGCGAAAAATATCCGATATTAAAACCGAGGTATTCAACGCGCGAAATATCCATTGCTCGGTCAGCGGAAAATGTGAGATTCAGACCCTTTCCGTTCCTGACGTTCAAAAGTGTCATTCCCTTACCCTTGCCGCGTGTGAGAATGCTCTCTTCCACACCGCAGATTTGCGAGTTGTGACCTATGTATGAATTTTGATTCATTTTCAATAGCCCTCCTTTATGATAAGATTTGTTTTGAAAATCCATAGATTTTCTTGTATTTTTCAAGCTGTTTCGAATAGAATTTATGCTTATCCGGGTTCGGATAAACCGTCTTTTTGTTATGGGTCAGCCGCATATCTTTATCAAATACCCCGATTGCCAAGCCGCCGAGATATGCCGTTCCTGCCGCGCCGACCTCTTCGGTGTCAAGGGCGGCAACGGGTGTGTTCAAAACATCCGCCTTGATTTGCAGCCATATATCCGAACGCGCCCCGCCGCCCGTGGCAATCAGCATTTGAGGCTTTTCGGCATAGCGTTTGAGGATTTCGAGGTTGACGGCGATTTCATATGCCGTGCCTTCCATAAGAGCCTTGTATATATCCGATTTTGTATGCTCAAATGTAAGCCCGATGATTGCCGCTTTTGAATCCGTATCCATATACGGCGTTGCCGCACCGGCAAAGTGCGGCATTATCAACAGGTCGGTCGGTGCGTCTTTTACCGTTTTGTCAAGCTCGGAATATGACATATCCGAAAAGTTATCGCGAAACCATTTTAGGGTTGCGCCGCCGGCATATGACAAAACATAACACGCGTATTTTCCGTTTATGTGCGGCGCAAACGAAAATCCGCAGTCAAACAGCGAAAAGTCGTTCGGGACATCGTCCGTCACAACGGGAACACATTCGACCGTTCCCGTGCCATCCATTACTTCGCCGCAGCCGAACACGTTCGCGCCCGTCATTGCCGCAATCTGGTCATGACAGCCCGAAACGATTTTGAGATTCGGGTTCAGCGACAGCTCTGCGGCAAGAGCGGGTTTGATTTTATCCGCCGCCGTCCCCGACGGTACGGGGGTCGAGAGCATATTTTTGTCAATGCCGCAATATTCGAGAATTTCGCCCGACCAGCACTTGTTTTTTATGTCAAAACAGGTCGTTCGTGCGGCGAGCGAGTAATCGATTTGAGCAACGCCGCATAGCATATAGACGATATAATCCTGCATAAGCAAGATTCGCTTTGCCGCCGCAAAGCCGTTCGGCATATTGTTTTTTATCCACATTATTTTCGGCAGGGAATACATCTCGTGCGGTTTTGCACCGGTGAGATACGCAAGCTTTTCCTTGCCGAAATGTTCCGAAATATCTTTGCATTCGTCCTTGCCGCGCGGGTCGGTATAGAGCATTGACGGTGCGCACGGCTTGTCATCAGCATCGAGCATAACAAAGGTTTCGCCAAAACTCGTTACGGCGATTGCCGCAAGGTCGTATATGTTCAATCGTGCAATGACCTTTTTTACACAATCAAAAATTTCCGTTGGGTCAATTTCGTGCAGACCGCCGCTGCGGCTTACATCATATTCGGTATATTCGCATTTGACGAATTTACCGTTTTCATCATAAACGGCAATTTTACAGCCGCTTGTTCCTATGTCAAGACCGCCGATATACATTGCACACCCTCCTATAATTCAATTATATCATATCCGAGGTATGTTGTAAACGCTTCGCGCAAAATATCGGTCATATCGCCTTTTCCGACAGCGGTGTGATGTCTGAAACCGTTCTTTGCCAAAACGATAAGCTTACGCTGAAGGTCATCGATTTTTGCAACGCCGCCGCAGCCGAAAAATTCGGGTTCTATCGGCTCGCTTGTGAACTCGCCTTTGTCAACATAGAACGTGAGCTTTCCGTCCTCGGTTTTACAGTTGGAGTATGTCATATCAAACGCGGCAATCCTGCCTTCGTTGCTGCCCCATCCGCATCCGGGACAGCCTTTTGCAAACATCTTATGGTCGGTGACTTTGCCCTTTCCGTCCATAAGGCTTTGCGCAACCGGACCGCAATGGAAGAGGATGACTTTGTTCGGGTCATCGCCATAGTTATTGTTCCAGTCAAGACAGGCGGTTGGTGTCTGTGATGCCAAAAGCATCGAATACATATTGATTGCCGAACACAGGTCTATTTCACAAGACGCGACTATTCCGCGGTCGTTGAGTTCACTGAGCAATACACAGGGCGCAACGCCGAGAACGGTCTGCATTTCTTCCCAACAGCGCAGAGTTATGCAATCGAGATGATATTCGCGCATCATATCATCAATGGCAACGGATACCTTTGCCAAAGTTTCGGTCTTGTCTTTGGGAACGCTTGAAAAATCGGTATAACCGATAAGCTTTTCGATTTTTGCCTTAACGGCGTCACTGTTACCGTCCATCTTTTCCACGCGATAAAACAGCTCGGATAAGTCATATGTATCACAGGTGATTCCGTATTTCTGAAGGGTGATTTCGTCATAACGAACGGTTTTAAATTTGGTTGTTCTCGCGCCGATAACGCCTATGGTAAAGCGTTTCATACCGTTTACAACGCGGCATACCGCGGCAAAATCCGAAAGATTTTTTGCGAATGCGTCCGTGTTCGGATGCACAACGTGCGGCGGCATTATTGTAAAGGGTATCTTGTATTGATGAAAGACGTCACAGATTGAGAACTTTCCGCAATACGAGTCGCGGCGGTGGTCAAAATCCATTTTGCCGATTTCATCGGGGTAAGCCTGAATAAAAATAGGCACGCCGCAGTCGCGAACGGCGGCAACGGCTCCGTTTTCATCACTGAAATTCGGAAGCGACATAATAAGTCCGTCATATTCGCCGATATGTTCGCCGAGCCATTCGGCGTATTTTAAGCCTTCATCCTTGGTTTCGACCGCGCCGTAACGCGTCATATCCGACGGCGGCATAAGATAGTCAAAACCTGCCTTTTCCACTGCGGCAGCAACCTCATCGCGTGCCGATGCAATCAATGATGCAGGGAAAAATCCTCTGTTTCCGAAATACAATGCAAATGTTTGTTTTTTGTTTTGTTTCATAAATAAATCCGTCCTTTCGGAATAAAATTTTTTATCTTTTTACTTGATTATATCAAAGTTTATGGTATAATTATAGTTAATTTTATTTATAAAATTGTAAATTTGTCCACGGGAGCGGATTAAAGTGAGTTTAAAGCTAAATTTTCAAGAAATCAGAAATATTTTCGAGCTGTTTTATACGATGTCGGGGATAAGAATAGTCTTGTTTGACGCCGATTATAACGAGGTCTTGGCATACCCCGAGAATAAGTGTCGGTTTTGTTCGCTTATGCACTCTGAAAAAGAGTTGTCGCAAAAATGCAGAGAGAGTGACCTTGCGGCATTCGGCGAGTGCAAAAAGTCGGACAAAATTTATATTTATAAGTGTCATGCCGGGCTTGTTGAGGCAACAATACCCCTTAAAGACAACAACAAGATAATAGGATATATGATGTTCGGACAGATTACCGATTTAAAGGATAAATCCGCGCTCGGGGAGTTTGTCGGCGAGATAAATCACCGTTACGGTCTTGAATGTACGCCGAAAGGAATCAGGTACAGGAACGAAAAACAGATAGCCGCGGCGGCAAAGCTGCTTGAAATATGTATGGATTATATTATGTTAAAGGATATGATTGTTCCCGATAACAACAGGATAACACGGCTCGCCAGAGAGTATATCGCGGACAATTTGTGTTCTGATATTAAGATTGGCGATGTGTGCGAATATGCCGATACTTGTCGGACAAAGCTGTATAATGCGTTCGCCGATGATTGCGGAGTGGGAATCGCCGAGTATATAAGGCGCGAGCGGCTCAAACTTGCGTATTCGCTTTTAAAATCGGGGGAATTTACGGTTGCCGAAGTATCGGAAAAATCGGGTTTTTCGGATTATAATTATTTCAGCCGAATATTCAAGCGCCGATACGGAATTTCGCCGTACAAGATTTTTAAAACGGAATAATAAGCGCGCCGAAATAAAAAGGTATGCGGCAATCAGCCGTGCGGCGAAAACACATATCGATTGAACCGCACAATCTTTCGCAGATATATACATAATTTATTTACTCATTTAAAATTTTTGTTGCAAATTTTTAGCAAGTGTGATATAATAAATTTGCGAAACAATTTTAATAACCGTACCGAAAGGGTATCTTTATTTCTATGCAATTTTAGGCATATATGTAGGCTGGATTTGAAAAAATACAAATTCCATTTCCTATGTATATGTTAATTATCGTATATTAAAATTGTTTCGCAGCAATCGGAGTTTGTGTTTTTTGTGCATCGGCTTCGGTTGGTGCACTTTTTTATTTTATACTAAAATACATAGGAGGATTATTATGATAAAAAAATATTTTAAATTTAAGTTATTTACAAATTATCTTTATTTGGTTCCGCAAATTGTTTTAACTTTTATATTCTTAGTTATGAGTATGAGTTCAAACTATAACCGTTACGGCAGGGTATTTGGGGTAGTAACCCAGTCAGCAAATGATGTATATATGTTTATTACACAATTTGCAAGTGACGGAAATATACCTGTTGGTAAGCTTTCTGTAGCTTGCGCAGGTTTCTTTTTAATTTATTGTCGCAAGGAAAAATTGCAGCATATTGCCTTTTTGGTGTTATATAATATATATTCACTCACTTATGTTTTTATAAATTATAATGGATATTATATTCCGTTTATGGTACTGATAATATATACGGCATACATTAAATTTTTAACTGAAGATGTTGGTATAGATTGCAGAAACCATTTAATACTTAGAACTGTTTTTGCGGGTTTTGCGGAAATCCCGTGGGCTTTTTTAATGTTTTGCGGTGTAAATCAATATAACCCGTCTGTTGAATTGCTGTTTTGGCATTCGGTTTGTGATATGATAGTAGGAATTTATGATGTATTAATATTCAAAAAGTTATTTTTACAGTACAGAGAAGAGCCTGTCTGTGATTCTGTACCCGAACCGATAAATATTGCTGAGTAAAGCGGCGGTTCGGATACATATTAAAAAAGTTTTTAACAAAAGAATAAATAAAAAGATGCAAATAGACATAAAGTAAAACGGAGTTATATTACATAGATAACCCTCGATATGAATTCGGTCAGACACGGCATATCGAGGGTATCATTTTTAATTATCAAAGAAAATTATGTTTAATTATTAACGATGAGTTTGCGCTCAATCATTGCGTTCAACGCATTTTTTAAAAAAAGTTTGTGAAAACCCCTTGACAAAACTATTCTGAGGTGGTATAATAATAAGGCTTTAGCGGAGACGCTGTCTGAGCGAGAGCTCGCCGGAGTGGCGGAACTGGCAGACGCCCAGGACTTAAAATCCTGTGGGACTATAATCCCGTACCGGTTCGATCCCGGTCTCCGGCACCAATTAAATATCGCAGGGTAGAGCAGTTTGGTAGCTCGTCGGGCTCATAACCCGGAGGTCGGGGGTTCAAATCCCTCCCCTGCACCCAGAAAAAGCGGTCAAAATAGATGCAATCTGTTTTGACCGCATTCTTATGCGGTTTTTGAGCATTTTTGCAAAAATCCGAGTGAGAAGTAAACAGTAGATGCCACCCACGCTTCTACAGGACTTGAACGGGAGACACCTTAAAAACATGGTTAATTGCAACATATATATTGCATTTTATAATAAAAGTAAGTATAATAAGAGTAATACTATCTTATCGGAGGTAAATTATGAAAAGCTATTGGATATGGAATTATGGAGATTATGAGATATTTCATTCAAATCGTGTTAATGCACGAAGACAGGAATTCGGAGTTGATTATCCTACTTTTTGGAAATACTATGATGTTGACAGAAATGTAAGATTCTACACAGAAATTGAAACAGAAACATATGGAAATATCAAACTGTTTTTAAACGGTAAGGGATATATATTAGTTGACGGGCAACGGTACGCAACTGAAAAGGTTATATTATTGCAAAAAGGAAAGCATACACTTCAAATATCCGTTGTGAACCTTACAGGGCTTCCGGCAGCATATATAGAAAGTGATGTGTGCTCAACAAATAATGAATGGTACACATTAGAAAATGGTGCAAAAAAACAAGTAGGCTTTGATATTCATTATGATTGCCAAGAAAAAAATCCTGAAAGCTTTCCGTTTGCGTATGAGGAAAAATACCCTGTATCAGTGCAAAAATATAATGAAGGTGTTTTATATGATTTTGGAAAAGAGCTTTTTGGGTTTTTGTATGTAAGTGATGTTAAAGCGAGTGAAAGCATCCATGTAAGCTATGGCGAATCTTTAGAAGAAGCAGTAGATGTTGAAAACTCAATACTGTTTGAAGATGTATCTGGAGAAAATAGATATAAACTAAGACAAAGGGCATTTAGGTACATATATTTAACAGGCGCAGAAAATGCGAATATTCATGCTGAGCTTGAGTATTTACCTATTGAGTATAAGGGCAGTTTCAGATGCGATGATGAGGATGTAAATAAAATATGGGATGTGTGTGCATATACATTACATCTTAATATGCGTGAAGTATTAACTGAAGCAATAAAACGAGACAGATGGCTTTGGGGCGGTGATGCGTATCAAGCCTTTAAATTTAATAATTATTTATTCTTTGACAAAGAAATTGTACGTCGTTCCACCATTGCTTTGCGAGGTAAAGAGCCGTTTAATGAGCATATAAATACTATTACGGATTACAGCTTGTATTGGGTTATAGGTTTACATGAGTATTATGTTACATACGGAGATATTGAGTTCATAAAGAATATTTATGACAAGGCTGTTTCGTTGATGGAATTTTGTGAAGCACGCGAAGATGATAAAGGCTTTATTGTCAAAAAAAATAATGACTGGATATTTGTCGATTGGTCCGATATAGATAAAGACGGTGCAGTTTGTGCGGAGCAAATGCTGTATATTGCTGCAAATAAAGCAATGGCAGCTTTAACAAGGCTTGTTGGAGCTGATCCTTCATCATATGAGGAAAAATACAGTAGATTGATTGAAACAACAAATAAATTCTTTTGGAAAGAGGAAAAGGGAGCATACATCGACTGTTATGAGTCGGGCAAAAATCATATCTCCCGTCATGCGAACGTATTTGCGATTTTATACGATGTTGCAAATGAGGAGCAAAAAGCTAAAATAATCGAAAATGTGTTGGAGAACGATAAAATTACGAAGATAACAACACCATATTTTGAGGGATTTGAGCTTGATGTTATGGGAAAAATCGGTCATTTTGACTTTATTGAAAATGTGATTAAAACATATTGGAAGGGTATGCTTGATTTAGGAGCGACAACTGTATGGGAAGAATATAATCCAAATCTGAGCGGAGCGCAGCACTATGAAATGTATGGCAATAAATATGGAAAGTCCTTGTGTCATGCATGGGGCGCATCTCCCATATATCTGCTCGGCAAGTATTATCTTGGTGTTACACCTACATCAAGCGGATATGAAACATTTGAGGTTAAACCTTATTTGGGTGGTTTTAAATTCATAGATGGTGTTGTACCTATTAAGGACGGAAGTGTAAGAGTAAAACTATCTAAGGATAAATTAAGCGTTGTGGCAACTAAAAATGGCGGGACACTCATCTGGGCAGGCAAGTCGTATGCATTGGAAGCTAATAAAGAATTAAACATGAACATTTAAACCGTCCGGACATTCCTTGAATAAACACCTAAAAAAGGTGACATCAGCATATGTCTATGTAAAAATTACATTAACAAACAGCCTTGCTACAACAGGGTTTGGACGAAAAAGCTCACGGGCACAAAATAGGTAGAATCCTTATGGCATCTATTTCGTACACAAAAGCCAAAAGAGGAAAACCGTTTTGAAATGAGGATGTGATTTATTAGAAAAGTGAAAAGTTTTCGTTGTTTTTCATAAAAATGACTTAAATTCTTGAAGAATACATAAATCTGTGGTATAATATAAAAAAGCGTTCAAGAAAGGAGGCTCACAAATGAAATGTATATTAATGCATAAAAATGTCCCTGTTGCCGATGTCGAGTTTGATGAAATAACAGGAGCGTATACTAAAATATATGATGTAATAAATCCGCTTCATTTACCGGTAGGAGTACAAATGAGAAACGGAACTGCGGATAGGCGAGACCTTCACGAATGGTGGTCGGCAAGATCAATTCCGTCAAGCCGAAGCGGATTGAAAGATGCGTTGGAGAAGCTTGATGTGGCATCTGCTGCGGAAATGCTCGGAAAAAGCTTTGGTCTGAACTTATCCGATCAATATTGGATTTTGCCTGAAACAATCAATGTGTGCTGGAATGATATAAATTTCTTTGAAAATGATTTTTCCGAGGATATAGGAAACATATTAATCGGTATAGGCGAAAGTTCGGATAGAATAAACTATATGTCTCCGGATATTGCGTCGGACGGCTGGCTCAAGAAAAAATGGAGAATTGCAGACGGCAAAAGAGTTTTGTATAAAGCCGGAAGCGGTTCATATTTGCAGGAACCGTATAACGAGGTTCTTGCAACCGCAATTATGAAAAGACTTGATATACCATGTGCAGAATATACTCTGACACTGATAGGAGATAAACCGTTTTGTGCGTGCGGTGACTTCGTAACAACGCAAACCGAGCTTGTTACTGCACATAATATTATTAAGTCGGAGAAGAAACCTAATAACAAATCCTTGTATGAACACTACATTGACTGCTGCAAAGAAAGAGGCATATCGGATATAAAGGATACGGTTAACAGAATGCTGACGCTTGATTATATTATTGTAAACGAGGACAGGCATCTGAATAACTTTGGACTTATACGAAATGCGGAGACCCTCGAATATATTTCTGCGGCGCCGGTTTATGACAGCGGAACATCAATGTGTTTTAATATTCCGACGCAAAATATCAAAGCAGGAGCAAGGGATATAGGTTCCAAACCGTTCAAGACAAATCATGCCGATCAGATAAGATTAGTAGATGATTTCAGCTGGCTTGACTTTGACAAACTCAAAGGAATAGATGAGGAGTTTGCCGGAATTTTAGAAAATGCACCTCAGATAGATGAGCAGAGGCGAGATGTACTTTGCAATACTCTTAATATGAGAATTGAAATGCTTAAAAATATTGTTGAGCATAGTGTGAAATACACAAATCTTAAGTCGATCGGCATGGAGGTTGAAGAAGACATAGCATATTCGGGAAGCGATGACGGTATGACATTACAGTAAAATTGAATATGAAATTATTACTAAGACAGGCGATTGAAAATATATCGTCTGTTTTTTTGCGAAAAAAATTAATGCCGCACAGATTTTTTGAGAAATGGGGATGTGGTTTTTTTGAAAATTGAAAAAATTATCATAGTTTTTGACGCCGAAAAATTAAAAGCCGTCAAATTTTTTATGCCGAAAGACAGCCCATCTCTTGAAGAACAACTGACAGAACAGATAGAAAAAATATATCAAAAGGTAGTGCCGCAGCCTGCACGGTTATACATTGAGGAGGTTATGAAGAATAATCCAAAACAAGGCAAAAAGGCATAAAACAGAGCCTAAATATTTTTAAGCAGGATAAAGCTACGGTGCGTTTAACCACGCACCGAGCCTCAAACGCCGACCGGCAGAGCCGTTCGGGATGGTGCGGTTTTGAAAATTTGGTGCGGTTTTGGGTGCGGTTTTGCAGCAAGGCAGAATTGTAGGGCATATGTTCCGCACATCTCACAGGTGCGGTGGTTCTTGGAGGTGATTATCTTGAAAAATAAAGAACATATTAGTGTCTGGGTGAAACATTCAAATCTAAAAGAAGCAGAAATGTGCATGAAGTCGCTGGAATGCAAAAGCAGAAGTGATTATATTGACGCTGCCATTGAATTCTATAATGGGTATCTGCATGACAAAAATAATGAAGCCTATGCAAACAAAACTATCATAAATATATTGCAGGGAATGATGGACAGCTTTGAAAGGCGGATGGCTCGGCAGATGTTCAAACAGGCGGTGGAGGTTGCGAAGGTGTTCTGGCTTGTGGTTCGTGGGTTGGGGCTCAATCCGGAGGATGTGGATGACCTGCACAGCGATTGTGTGGAGGAGGTAAAAAGTATTGAGTGGCAAAGACTGCTCCCGGAGAACAAGGATTGGAATGAGGATCTGGTGGAGTTGAGGGAGCAGGAGCAAGAGCAGAATTTTGAGATGATGCTATAGTGTGCATAAAATTACCAAAATATAATCGCACGAAAAGATTGACAAAATCGCACGAAATAGATATAATATAAGTGTGAATATATTGCGAGAGGAGAATGATTATGTCCATTACAGCGACGGAATTAAAGCAAAATCTGGGCAAATATTTGATGATATCGGCAACAGAAGATGTGTTCATAACAAAAAACGGGAAGGTGGTTGCAAAGCTGTCAAATCCGTATCAGGATATGTAAATTAGTAATTTATTAAGAAGCTTCAAATATTGTGTTGTAAAATAAAAGTATAAACGGAAGATAAATATGAGTGAGTTTAACAAAGTGGGAATTATGGTGGACTGCTCCAGAAACGCAGTGCCTACAGTGGAAATATTGAAAAAATTTATCAATTTAATGAAGAATATGGGATATAATATGCTTATGCTCTATACCGAAGATACTTACGAAGTTGAGGGGCAACCGTATTTTGGATATATGAGAGGCAAATATTCACTAAATGAATTAAAGGAGATTGACGATTACTGCTATGAACGTGGAATTGAGTGTGTACCTTGTATTCAGACACTTGCACATCTGAATGCTTTTGTCAGATGGTCGGAAGTACAGAAATATACTGATTGTAACGATATTTTATTGGTGGGAGATGACAGAACCTACAATCTGATTGATAATATGTTTGCATCTGTGTCAAAGGCTTTTCGTTCCAGAAATATTCATATAGGCATGGACGAGGCTTTTATGATAGGCAGAGGAAAATATCTTGACAAGAACGGCTATGTTCCGCTTTATAAAATTATGAAGAAACATTTGAACAAGGTTCAGGAAATTGCAAAAAAATACAATTATCAGCCTTTGATATGGAGCGATATGCTTAAACTATGCAACAATGGAGCGAGCTGTGCAGAAAATATTGAAATTATGGGACAAGAGGCGCGGGATGTTCTGCCTGAAAATGTTATACCTGTATATTGGGATTATTACCGGACTGATAAAAAGCACTACGACGATATGATAGAGGCACATGAGCGCCTGGGAACATCGATATGGTTTGCGGGCGGACTGTGGAAATGGTCAGGCTTTGTGCCATTAAATGATTTTTCTATAAGAGCCAACATTGCTGCGCTGCAATCCTGCAAGGAACATAATGTGAAAAATGTTTTCTTTACCATGTGGGGGGATGACGGCGCGGAGGCATCGCTTTTTTCAATTTTGCCATCTATGTTTTATACCTCGCAGCTTATAAAAGGGATAGATGATGAGCGTATGATTAAAGAAAATTTCAAAGAATTTATAGGGATAGAGTTTGATGATTATATGGAGATAGATATACCGGCATTTGGAATGAAGGTCGAAAATGAAGACAGAATTGTTAGCCCGACAAAATATATGTTGTATAATGACTATTTCTGTGGATTGTACGACGCAACAACTGATGCGGGTAGAAATAAGATATACGCAAAAGCAAGTGAAAAGCTTGCACAGTTAGAAAAATCTGAGAACTATGGGTATATTTTTGAAACTATAAGGACACTTTGTGATATTCTGGCGCTAAAGAATGATATTGGTATCCGAACGAGAAAGGCATATCGTGCAAAAGATATGAATGAGATTCAAATATTGGTTAGTGATTACAATACACTTATAGAGAGAATAGAAGTGTTTTATAAAGCATTTCGAAAACAGTGGTTTGCGGAGAATAAGCCGTTTGGTTTTGAAATACAAGACATGCGCTTGGGCGGCTTGATGCAGAGGACAAAGAACTGCATGGAGAGATTACAATCATTTGCGGAAGGAACACTTTCGCAAATTCCAGAGCTTGATGAAGATATTCTTGATCCCGAATGCAGTAGTGGTGGTATACGCGAACTAGGGCTGAATAGCTGGGAAAAATCTTTTGTAAGTGTAGTGTAGCAATTTATGATGTGAGAAAGATTTAGGACACATAGTAGAGAAAGAAATTATTTAAGGAAATGGAGCGAATATCGAGTATCATCAGCACAAGAATAATGTCGGTAGCTGTGATGTTAGCCTTTCTTTTTGGGGAAGACAGACTACATTGTAGTTAGAATACAAAAAAGTAAGGCATAGCACAAGCTGAATAAAGCGTCACGGTTTCGGCCGCGGCGCTTTTTTGCGTTCCATCGCAGAAAGGCTTATGTTATGGGGCGTATCATTTATCACTACAGAATTAGACAAAATAACAACAATTTTATGAATGACCGCAGGGCGGCCGCAAAGCGGCTCCTTGCGGTCATTTTTCAGTTGCAGAGAAAATGGCGGTGTTACATTGCAAAATACCCATAATTTCCGCTTCAAATTTTAACCCCAAATTTGAAGCGGAGGTTAGAAAAATGAAGAAAATTATGTTAAATAACGAATATTATTGGTATAAGAAAGATGAGTACATAGAAGTGTCTGATGAAGTTGCAGCGGTTTTTGAAGATGCGTTTAATGCAGAGGAAAATTATAGAGTTAAGGCAATACAGCACAGAGCAATATATTCTCTTGATGCAGGAGATGGAATTGAAAAGGATATTCTTTTTGTGGCAATGACACCGATAGAATTGTATGAAAGGAAACTTTCAATGCAGGAATTGTATAGCGCTTTGCGAGAATTGCCTGAAATTCAGTTTAAAAGAGTTATCGCCTATTATTTTCATAATATGACAATGGCAGAAATTGCAGACGTAGAGGGCGTTTCAATAAACGTCGTGAGCAAAACAATTGATAGAGCGTTAAAAAATCTTGAAAAAATTTTAAAAAAGGGGTTGAAAAATTGTTGATTTTCTTACAGGTATATGGAAGGACATATTTTGATCTGTCCTCATTGTTCTTTGACAACTGAATACCCAACAGCGAATACATTAGCAGCAACCGGAGCTGTACTGCCAATGCGCGAAGAATGCCTGTGAGGGACAAGCCTCATCAAACGGATCACAAACAAGGTACGAGCGTGTATCCATTGACAGCAAAGCAGAGTTAGCCGTCTGCGAGCCACGATGGTTGCTGCCTATAATGATACTCCCGCATAGTCGAGGTTAAGTCCCGGAGTGCGGCCCGGTCGGATGGCGGGCGGAGCGGAAAGTTGCTTCGTCCGCCGTCTGAATTTGAAAGGGGGACAGTATTATGACTGAAAATCAGATAAAATCTGTTATGTCATATTTATATTTGAAAATGGAACTTGGTAAAATCGCAGAAGAAAAGAGCGTAACAAATGAGCAGATGACTCAAATAGAGGAAGATTTGAAATTGAAACTTGAAATACCGCAGAATTTATGTTGGATTTGATGCAATTCCAATGAAAATTTTGTTGGTATGTGTGAATGGATAAATAGGAACTATTGTGGTATTGTGTCTGTGAAAATCAAGGAAAGGAGTGAGCAGAGTGGCAGAAGTAATTGTAATTAATCCTACAAAAACGTTTGAGCCGGAGCAATGCAAAATTCGAGTTGCCGCCTATGTGAGAGTCAGCAGTGACTCGGAAGATCAGGAAAATTCGTTTATTCATCAGTACGATTATTACAATGCCCTCATATCTGGAAATCCCGAATGGAGTTATGTAGACATCTATGCGGATAACGGAATATCCGGTACTGAAATGACGCGCAGAGATGAGTTTAACAGAATGTATAACGACTGCCTTGATGGAAAAATAGACTGCATTATTACAAAGTCTATTTCCAGATTTGCCCGAAATACCTATGATTGCATCGACATAATCAGAAAACTGAAGACTCTCGGCGTGGATGTTATATTCGAGAGAGAAAACATTAACACAAAAAATATGAACAGCGAGGTAGAGCTTGCGGCGCTCAGTTCAATGGCGCAGGAGGAATCCTTATCGCTGTCAAAAAATGTGCGTATGGGTATAAAGCATAGGATGATGAACGGGACATTCAAACAAAGTTGTATTCCATACGGATATATAGTTGAAAATGATGTATGGAAAATCAATGAGGAGCAGGCAAAAGTGGTCAGAGCAATATTTCAGGCGTATATCAACGGAAAGAGCCTTGCCAAAATTGCCGATGTACCTTGTAAAAAACCATCATATACCGATTATAAACCCAATTGTGTTCGATAAGGTACAGGTGGAAATTGCAAGAAGAAGCAGCCTGAAATCCACAGCGGATAAAAATGCGACCGAGCAATCCAAATTCAGCAGTAAATATGCCTTGACAGGGCTTGTCGTATGCGGGAACTGCGGAAGTAAATATCGCAGGACAACTTGGGCGAGAAACGGCAAAACAAAGGTTGTATGGAGATGTATAAACAGGCTTGACCACGGAACTAAATACTGCAAGGACTCATTCAGCATAGAGGAAGAAAGACTGCACGCCGGTGTGCTTAAAGCAATGAATTCAATGCTTGACAATACTGAAAAAATCAAAGCCTTAATGAAAGGCAGTATAGCGGAATTGCTGTCGGCGCCAAACACGGTAATGCAGATACACGGACTTGAAAGCAGCATTAAAGCAAAGAATAACGAAATCGTTGAAATAATACGGCTCGGAGTCGAGAATAGGGAAACACGGGAAAGCATCGATGAAAAATGCCGTCAGAAACATGATGGAGTAAGCAAGCTCCAAGCAAAACTGAATGCTGTAACGGCAAAAAGTCAGATAGAAAACACTCAGACAAGCCAACTGAGGGCTATATATGACACAATAGATAAGCTCCCCGGCAAATTCGTAACCTTCGATGACAGCGTGGTCAAATCAATGGTAACACGAGTGAAGATTATATCCAAGGAAAAAATAGAGGTTACACTGTTCGACGCAGTTACGCTCACAGTGAATATATAAGGATGGCAGAAATGTATTACAAATTCAGTGATAGCAAAGGGAATATACATTGGTATAAACTTAAAAACAGAGATGAAGCATATCGTTTCGCTTATGTACACGGATTATGCTTCCCGGGCAGATGATCGATATGTCTTGCTACGAATTAGTTGTTATTTAGGATAAAGAATACGGTGAAGTTGTAGCCTTTGAAAGCGAAAAATTTATGAATGATTCAAACGACATTGTAAATGAGGCAATAAATCTTAAACTGTTCGATGAAAAATACCGTGATAAGGTACGGTGGGCGCAGTGCGTGTCCGAGTACGAATTTGAATATATAAAAAAGAGGAGGTAAGCAAAAAATGAAAGCAGCTGTATACATAAGAGTCGGCAAAAAAGAGCAGTTAGATTATGTCCCGGCAAATAACAAACCGACACTCAAGCATAAAAACAAAGACAACAAGAAAAAATAAAGATCAAAAGCAGTTCCTTGCACGGAGCTGTTTTTTTGTTTGCGGAAAGGAGAGAAAAGTATGACTACCCGTGATATATTGAAAGCAGAGTCTTTGGCTGAATTACTGATCGCAATAGACGACTTCTGCAAGGAAGCAGTTGTAAGGGATAACGATGATGTGTGTATGGAGCTGAAAGAAAGGCTCGATTGTGCAGACGGAAATGATTATTTTATAATTCTTTCGTCATATATGGCTGCGGCAGATAACGGCGATGAGGTCGTAGATGCCCTGTGCAAGTTTGCGGCGAATTGCAGGACTTTTGAGGAGCCGGAGGACAGTACAGCCGAACAGATGACCAAAGAGGAATTTGAGGCGGTTTTGGACGAATGTGAGACAAAATGCGCGGCGGTAAGCTGCATAGAAACGGAGTTCATCATAAATATCGCTGAAATCTCGATGCAGCAGAAAAAGATAGAGAACACGCTTGTTAAAAAGAATAAAGCTTATAATATTTTATTGCCTAAACTGTGTGTTCACGAGGACAGGGAAACATATATTTCAAATCTGATAGGCACTATGCTTTATGAGGTTATAAGCGTGAAACTGTCGCCTCAATATATTTTGCAGGAGGTACATAGATATATTCCGGAAAGCAGAAAATATAACAAAAACGTCAAAGAACTATTCTGTATGTATTTCAGACGAGTGCTGAGATACAAAAGCCGAAAACCGGGTATTTATACGCATTTTGATGAGCATATGCAGAATGTTATTGTGATGGAATTCTATAAAAGAATTATATCAAAATATTTTGAAGATTTATATGACGGTGATTGATATGTAATGCGGATCATCCGAATTATTGGATA